>Ga0209800_10000037_pt1:0-137500 | contig 364291 bp, 328 predicted proteins | sample Higcelweek8metaG_FD_187174 | JGI IMG/M metagenome (GOLD analysis project Ga0209800, IMG submission 187174) | Freshwater pond sediment microbial communities from the University of Edinburgh, under environmental carbon perturbations - High... | ecosystem: Environmental > Aquatic >...
GATTTCGGTATCGAACAGATTTTCAACAGCGACAGTGACATTGCCGGGACCCGCTTTCACCCTTCCGGAAAGATCGAAAGCGGTATAATTGTCCAGATTGTCCTGGCGGCCGGCAAGTATCCGGCATTTCAGATCGAGGCCGAACGGTATCGAGGCATACGTGATACCGAAGGTATTCTGGAACTTCGGACCTGGCTGGTATTTTTCTCCGTAGATATCTTCCGAGACAGGATCCGCCCAGTATCCTGCTGCAGACAGCGAAACCCTGCCGAGAATCCCTGCTTCGCCATAAAACGGGCGCAGTCCGAGCTCCCATTCGATGCCTTTCGTTTCATACGCGCCGGCATTGAAATAGCGGTAAGGCTTTGTCTTGCGATCGATCTGGATCTTGTCGTCATACGTCATCCAGAATCCGGAGAACCTTGCCGAAGCGCAATCGCAGTTCCACTTGAACCCTGTCTCGTAACTCCAGCCGGATTCCGGTTTGAGGTCGGGATTTCCTTTGATGGTTTTGCTGTCATAGTACAGCTGTGTAAAATTCGGCGCCTGAAATGCCTTGCCTGCATTGGCAAACAGATTGAAATCGTCCGAAGCTTTCCACATAAGGCCAACGCTCGGCAGAAACACGTTATGATCGGTCGTTTCCGCTTCGTTGTCGATGAACTGCTCCCTGCCGCCAAGCGTCAGTATGACGTCATCGCCAAACCGTTTTTTCAATTCCGCAAATACGCCATAATCGTCGCGCGACTTCTCCCCATAGATGTTGGAATATTCGGCATAACGGTGAACATAGTCCGCTCCCACGCTCAATTCGAACCCGCGGGAAAAAAGAAAACGATAATCGGTCTCGGCGCCGTAATTGTAATTCAGACGCTCGACTTCGGTCTCGAATACTCCATTGACATAATCCCTCTGGACGCGATTGTCGTAAACGCCGTACAGCTTTGCCTTGAACACATCGTTTTCATAACGAATATTGAGAAAATGAAAATCGCTCTGCTGATCCGTCCGTTCGACCAGTCCCGAATCATAACGATCGATAAAGCCCGTTTCGTACCCGGAATACTGATAATCGATATAGGTGTCGGCAAACGGCGACAGGTTGAGATTGAACATGTACCGGTCGGTCTCGTCAAGGGCATTGGTGTACTTGTTGGTAAACTGACGGCCGACATTCTCGAGTTCGCCCATGTGCTGGTAACGAAAACCGATAGTCGCGCCGGGCAGGTTGACGCTGACGCCGTGGTTCATCCACGATTCGTTGCCGAATTCAACCGAGGCGGTTGCCGATGTTTCGCCGGAAGGTTTTTTGGTAACGATATTGATCACGCCCGACATCGCATCGGCTCCATAGAGCGTGGATGCGGCTCCTTTAAGCACCTCGATTCTCTCGATCTGGTCTATGGAAATGGCACTGAGATCATACCCTTTCGAAGCGGCCTGCTGGACAGGCATGCCGTTGACAAGAATGAGTTCGCCGTCGGCCATCCCCCTGATGTAGACCGAGCTGTTCATGCCGAGTTTGTTGATACCGAGAGGAGCAAGGGACTTGTACCCAAGACCGCCGATTCGGGAAAGTGCTTCGATGGCGTTAGTGGCGCCGGTTTTTTTGAGCTTCTCGCTGTCTGCGACAGTTATAAACCTCGCGCTCTCCTTTTCCTTTTCAGAAAAATGGCTGCTCGTAACCACAACCTCATCGGTAGTGTAAAAGCGTTCGACGGGTTCGCCTGCGTACAACGCGCTCTGGCATACCATGCAAACCGCAAGAAAGGCAACTGTTTTTTTTGTCATTTGTCCGCCTGTTATCAGTTTCATAAAACTTCAAACTGACTGACAGGTCTGTCCAGGGGCAGGAAACGCACAGAAGAGAAAAACACGGACACGGCATCCATTCGAAGCGAACGAATCGTAAACAGCGGAAAAGCACGTGCAGAGCAACCGGAAACAAACCGTTAAATCAAAATAATACCTGAAACGCTCAGGATATGGATGTCGCCGGATACATTGTTTTTTTTCATGTACAGTATTGCCTGAGACTATAAACCCGTAGTCTGATTATTAGATTGCAATAGCATAACCGGCAGGTCTCCTGACTTTAACGGTTTACATCCTTTTCAGACCTTCCCGCGCTTTTCCTGGGAGGAAAACAGCGCAGTGACCTGAAAAGACCGCTTTTCGTGCACATGAGGTCATGTGCTCTGATCGGCGGTTTACCGTTGTACAGTTGCGGGTACAGTGTACGAATCTCACGTACTTCCCTATTCTCCGGCTTTCAAGCCGGCACCTGTTATGACGAGAAAGAACATCGAGGGAATTAAATAGCAAATATTTTTCTCAAATGCAAGAAATCCATGATCTGTGAGCGGTGAGCGGTGAGCGGTGAGCGGTGAGCGGTGAGCGGTGAGAATAACCTGAACGTCAGTTCAGCACAAAAAAGCTCTGACCTCACTGGTGTCCGGTTGTTGAAAATTTAAATCCCAGTAACTTGTTTTCTAATAATCATATATAGCGTTATTTTACCGTTATCGATTTGAAAATGCCTGCTATCTTTGATCATTTCATAATACTCCGAAAAGAAATGATCGATGAATACAGGAAAAACCGTTTTCGCTCAATTGCAGGAACATCTGCCGCTCCATCAATTTCGCCGGTGCTTCAAGCGATACGGGGGCAATCATAAGGTTCAGTCATTCACCTGTCTCGATCAATATCTCTGCCTGTTCTTTGCTCAGCTGACCTATCGGAAGAGCCTTCGTGATATCACAACCTGCTTGCTCGGTATGCAAAACAAACTCTATCATATGGGCATTCGTGGTACGATTGCACGAAGCACTCTGGCTTATGCTAACGAAACTCGGGACTGGCGCATTTATCAGGACTTTGCGCATATCCTGATTCATCATGCAAGAGAACTGTACAGCAAAGACTCTTTTGGTGTCACACTGCAGGAAACGGTCTACGCTCTGGATTCAACCACGATCGATCTTTGCCTGGCGCTTTTTCCATGGGCAAAGTTCAGAACCAATAAGGGTGCGGTTAAAATGCATACTTTACTTGACTTACGAGGTAATATCCCGTCGTTTATCGCCATTACGGATGGGAAGGTTCAGGAGGTCAACATCCTTGATCTCCTCGTTGTTGAATCCGGCTCATTTTACATCATGGATCGCGGTTATGTCGATTTTGACAGATTGTATGCTATTCATCAGGCACGGGGGTTCTTTGTAATCCGAGGAAAATCCAACCTCTCATTTCGGCGACTATACTCTCATTCTGTTGATAAATCGATAGGATTACAATGTGATCAAACCATTAAAATGACAGGGAAAGACACGGCTGTATACTATCCTGAGCCTCTGAGGCGAATCAAGTATACCGACCCTGAAACCGGCAAGATATATGTGTTCCTGACAAACAACCTTGATCTTGCTCCAAAGGTGATTGCCGACCTTTACAAAAGCAGATGGCAGATAGAATTGTTCTTCAAATGGATAAAACAGCATTTACGAATCAAGGCATTCTATGGTACATCAGAAAACGCAGTAAAGACGCAAATATGGACAGCTATTTCGGTATATGTGCTTATTGCATTGGTGAAAAAGAGACTCAATTTGGATATAACTCTCTACACTTTTCTACAGATTCTGAGTGTCAGTGTGTTCGAGAAAGTCTATATTTTACAATTAGTTACGAACTCTGCCGGCACGATTAAGGATACCTATACCTGTAACCAGTTGAATTTATTTGACTTATAACCGGACACTAGTGCTCTGACCTATTTATAACCAGAACTTCCGGCACTCTTTCGCCCCCGGACTTCCAGCCCACCGCCCACATCCAACCGCCCACCTCTTCAGCTCCCAACTACCGGCACTTGCTACTGACTACCAACTACCAACTACCGACTACCAGCTACCGACTACCGGCTACCGACTACCGGCTACCGGCTACCGACTACCGGCTACTGACTACCAACTACCGACTACTGGCTACCGACTACCAGCTACCGGCTACCGACTACTGGCTACCGGCTACCGACTACCGGCTACCGGCTACCGGCTACCGACTACCGGCTACCGACTACCGGCTACTGACTACCGACTACTGACTACTGACTACTGACTACCAACTACCAACTACCAACTACCTCTTCAGCTCCCGCCTTCCAACTACTGGCTACCAACTACCGACTACCGGCTACCAACTACCGACTACCAACTACCGACTACCGGCTACTGACTACCATCTTCCAGCCCACCGCCCACAATCCCCCCAGCCCACATCCTACTGCCCCCCCGCATTCACGATACTCCTCGCTATAATCTTGCAGTAGTGGTGCATCTCTTCAAACGCGTGCAGCAGCTCCATGTGCATATCGTGCGTCATGGCCGATTCGGGAAGCGTGCGCAGCCGCTGCAGGTGCCTGGCTTCCGCCGCGCCGGCAAGTACGGGAAAATCGACGGCGCCGTGCAGGATTCCCGAAGCCCTGGAGCCGCTCATCTCCTGAACGGCGACGGTAAGCGCGGCAACTTCGCCGCAGAGAAATGCATGGAGGGCCGTCAGGTCCGCCATACCTTCGGCCGTCAGACCGGATGCGCCTTCCGCTGTTCGTTCCGGCAATTTCTGCAGAAGCGCCTCGATGCAGTCCCCTATCGATTCCTGATCCTTGACGATGGTCATGAGCGCGAACACCTCCTGAGACTCCCGCTCCCCGAGCTCCTGCCGGCTGATGGCAATGAGATAGTCGGAAACCTTCGATTCGAGAAAATCGATCTTCTCCTCCCGCATTCTGATTCCCCCGATAACGGAAAGATCCGGAAATACCGTATCCTTTGCCTTTACGCTGCCGGTAAAGGCCGGAAGTGAAGCTCCAACCATCCGTTCGAGTATCCGGTTCATTCTGGAGGTTTCGGCCCTTGCATAACTCAGGGCAAGCGAAGGGGTAGAGAGCGCCGTCCCGGTAATATACCAGACCGAAGGCTGCAGACGGGTTTCTTCGGGACTGTCGGGAATCAGGCGTATGAGCAGCTTCGCCCAGAACGGAATCAAGGGCAGGAACATGACGGCCATGAAGACGTTGTAGAGAGTATGCGCATTGGCGATCTGGCGAGGAACCACCGTCCCGGCCAGCCCGGACGAAGGAGAGAGCATGCGCACGAGATCGGCATACCAGGGAATCAGAAAAAGAAAAACAGCCACTCCGGACACATTGAACAGCACTTGGGCGAGAGCCACCCGCTTTGCCGAACGTACCATGCCGAGACTTGCAAGGGAAACCGTAATGCAGGTGCCGATATTCGAGCCGAGAAGCAGCGGAATCCCTGCTTCGAGCGAAAGCGATCCCTGTTGGGCAAGCGTGATCACAATGACGATGAACGCCCCGCTGCTCTGGATCAGACCGGTCAGCAGCATGCCGGCAAGCACGCCGTACAACGGATTCTCGAGATACCCGATCAGTTCGAGAAACGGCCCGTACGAACGGAGCGGTGCCACGGCTCCGGACATGATGCTCATACCGAAAAGAAAAAGTCCGAATCCGGAGAAAGCCTCGCCGGCGTTGCGGAGCGCTTCCTTCCGGCTCAGGAGGTTGAGCGCAAAACCGGCGGCAAAAAACGGCAGGCCGTACTCATGAATCCTGAATGAGATAAGCTGCGCCATCGCCGTGGTACCGATCTCGGCTCCGAGAATGATGGAGAGCGCCTGAACGTAGGTCATCAATTGCGACTGCACCAGCCCGACAAGCATCACCATGATGGTGCTGCTCGACTGTACCATCATGGTGGCAAGCGCACCGGCAAGCAGTCCGGAGAACCTGTTATCGGTGATACGGGCAATGAAATCCCGCATGCGGCTTCCTGCAGCCTTTTTCAGCCCTCCGCTCATCACCCTGATGCCATAGAGAAAAAGCGCAAGCCCTCCGATAAACGAGATCGCTATGGGAAGGAAGAAAAGCCGGTTTTCCATTGCTGAAAAGATTACTGGGAGTTCATGACGCCAAGAATATCTCCGATCTTTCTTTTTCTGTACGCAAACACCTCGTCGAGTCGCCGGCTCACGATCAGCGCGTTGACCAGGTCGCCGAAAACTCCCACAGGCATCACGTAATCGATACGGTCGGTCATCTCGACGCCTCCCGGAATTTCACGGAACAGATGCCGATGGTGCCAGCTCTCGTACGGACCCGATTTCTGCCGATCCTCGAAAAAAAACGGCCGTTCGACTTTGGTTATTTCTGTCTCCCACTGCACAGGCAGCATCATGAAGGGATAGAGCGTATAGGTAATCAGCATCCCCTCGTAAATCGGCTGACCTGCAGCACCATTGACGATCCTGAACATCATTTCAGGAGGAGTTATCCTTGCCAGATTCGACGGAGCCGAGAAAAAATCCCAGGCCTCCCCGATCGAAACCGGTATGCACTGCCTGAAAGTCAGGGTGTTGAGCCCCATAATAGTGAACGGAATTGTGTTATCGTTTTCAGCTATAACGGTCAGAAGGGATAAAAAGTAGCAGCAGAAAATTTCCTGATACAGAATATTATCTACCCCACAGTCTTAGGAAATCATCTTTTTTTGCCATTTTCCCTGCTGTGAGAAAAAATGTTCTTCCAATAACATGAACCTCCCCATGACAAAAGCCACCGTTGCCGCTATCATCGCGCCGAACGCGAACACCCGATCGACCGTGCTGCTTACCCGCAGAAACGTGCACCCGTTCAAGGGGTTCTGGTGCCTTCCGGGAGGGCATATCGATCAGGGGGAAACCGCGCTTGCCGCAGTTATCCGTGAGGTGGCCGAAGAGACCGGCCTCATATTTACAGACCCGACATTCCTCTGTTTCAGCGACGAAATATTTCCGCAATACAATTTCCATGCGGTTGCCCTTGCCTTTTACGGGACCGCTTCAGGAACCGTTCGCCTGATGCCCGAAGAGGTTGATGAGTATGGATGGTTCGCCATCGACGAGGCTCTCTCCCTGCAGCTTGCCTTTAACCACGAACAACTGTTGAAACGATATGCGAAACTATAGTATTCCTGCCCTGCTGCTCATACCGTGCCTGCTCTTTATCGGAGGATGCAGGAAGGCCGAAACCGGAGCGGAGCGCAGGCATGAGATAAAGCCGAGAATCGTAAGCCTTGCCCCGAGTGTTACCGAGATGATGTTTGCTATAGGGGCCGGAGAGCACCTCGTAGGGCGCACCACCGCCTGCGACTGGCCGGCAGAGGCGGCAAAGGTGCCTGTTGCGGGCGCTTTCGGAAGACCGTCCATGGAGATGCTTGCGTCCATGCATCCCGACATCGTCATCGACGTCGATCTCGAGGAGGAACGCAACAGCAGCAAAATAAAGGATCTGAACATCCGTACCGAACGGATCGTCTGCAAAAACCCCGACGATATTCCCGGAGCGATCCGGACACTGGGAAAACTTACCGGCCATCAGCGGAAAGCCGACAGCCTTGCCGGCGTCATTGAAAACGGGCTGGCCGGGTTCAGAAAAAAGAATCTTCTCCGCACCGATAAACCGCTGGTCTATCTTGAAATATGGGACGATCCATTCTGGACCGGCGGCAAAGACAGTTACACCTCGGCCCTGATCGCCTATGCGGGAGGGCGAAATATCGGCGACGCCGTACGGAAAGAATATTTCGAAATATCCCAGGAGTGGGTGATCGAACAGAACCCCGACATTATCGCCTGCATGTACATGTCGAAAGAGACCCCGGCAGCCGCAGGGGTGATGCAGAGAACCGGATGGCACCATATCAGCGCGGTCAGGCATAAAAAGGTGTTTGACGGGTTCGACAACAGCCTCTTTCTGAGGCCTGGCCCGAGAGTTCTGGAAGGCATCGCCCAAATGGAACGGCTTATCGAAAAAAAATAACCGTGAAAAGCCCTGTTTTTCACAACACCCTCTCAGAAAAGGGGCGAATTGTTTATCTTTGAACCCTTACTCGATGATGCCGCAATATAACCGCATGCATGCATGAAGAAATCGCCACTGGTTATTCTCCTTCTTACCGTTATGCTCGATCTGATCGGGTTCGGCATTGTGCTGCCGCTGCTGCCGACCTACGCAAAAGATCTTGGCGCCAGTCCCTTCATGATCGGTCTCATTGCCGCGATATTCTCCATCATGCAGTTCATCTTCTCCCCGCTCTGGGGCAAGCTGAGCGACAAGATCGGACGCAGGCCGGTTATGCTTATCAGCATATTCGTTACGGCACTCTCCTATCTGATATTTTCCCAGTCAGATACAATTCTGCTTCTGATTTTCGCAAGAGGACTTTCAGGCGTCGGCTCGGCCAATATCGCCGCCGCGCAGGCTTACATTACCGATGTGACCGACAGCAAAAGCCGCTCGGGGGCCATGGGCATGATCGGCGCTGCGTTCGGCGTAGGATTCATTATCGGCCCCCTTGTCGGCGGCCTGCTCAAGCACAACTATGGCATAGAAATGGTCGGGTACGTTGCTTCGGCTCTTATATTCTTCGATTTCATTCTTGCCATATTCTTTCTGCCGGAATCCAACAAACAGGCAAAAAAGTTCCATCTCGGCATGTTCAGCGGCAAAAGCGCGGCCAGTGGCAGTGCAAACGGCAGCTCATCCTCGTTTCTGAAAGAGAAGATTACGGAGTATGTCGATGGCCTGAAGCTGACGTTCAGTTCGAAGCCGCTCGCTCTGCTGATGATCGCGAACTACATATTCACCTTCGCCATCGTCAACATGCAGGTCGCCTCTATCCTGCTCTGGAAGGAGTACTTCCTGGCGTCCGATCAGGAGATCGGCTATATTTTTGCCTATGTCGGCTTTTTCTCGGTTATTGTGCAGGGGGGGCTGATCAGGCAGCTCATCAAGAAACTCGGTGAACACAAACTGTTTCTCTGGGGCCATATCTTTACATTTGCCGGCGTCTTTTTTGTCCCGTTCATCCCTCAGGATACGCTGTTCACCTACGGACTGCTCATTCTGCTCTGCTTCGCGATCGGCACGAGTCTCGTTGCGCCCATCAACCTCTCCATGATCTCTCTCTACAGCTACAAACAGAAGCAGGGGCAGATTCTCGGTCTTTCGCAGTCGGTCAACTCGTTTGCCCGCATCATGGGGCCGTTCAGCGGCAGCGTTCTCTATGGCATGAATTTTCATGCCCCCTACATCGTAGCCGGCCTGCTTACCATCATTGGCACGTTTATAGCGTTCGCCCTGTTCAAGTATAAAATCGAAGCCCTCGAACCCGTTGCGGAAGCCGAAAGCATCTGAACAGCATTCTGCATGAGAAAAAAATAGTTATGCGTATAGGAGTTATAGGAACAGGAAAACTCGGCGAGTTTCATACCAAACTGCTCAGGGATATAGCGCTTGAATCCCCGGATGTGCACCTGGCCGGGATTTATGACAAGAGCAGCCTGCGCGCCGAAGAGATCGCGCACAAATACAGCGTTCCGCAGTTCAGCTCGATAGAGCAGCTTGCGTCAGGCTGCGATGCCGCCGTAATTGCCACAACAACAAGCACTCATTTCGATATCGCGAGACAACTGCTCGGCGAAAAAAAACATCTTTTTATAGAAAAGCCGATAACGGCTACGGTAGAGGAAGCCGACGAACTGATCAGGCTTGAGGAAGAGAACGGGGTACGCATTCAGGTAGGCCATATCGAACGCTTCAATCCGGCACTCCGCGCCGTGGAGTCCTATATCGGAGAACCGATGTACATCCAGGCCGAAAGGCTGAGCGGCTTTTCGCTCAGGGTAACCGACGTTTCGGTTGTGCTCGACCTTATGATTCACGATATCGATCTGGTGCTCTCCCTCATCAAATCGGACATTAAAAACATTGCCGCTTCAGGAGTAAGGGTTTTTTCGAACGAACTCGACATGGCGACGGCCAGAATAGACTTCATGAACGGAGCTACGGCTAATGTCACGGCAAGCCGACTGAGCCGGAACAGATACCGGAAAATGCGTTTTTTCTGCAATGAACCGAAAAGCTACGCATCGCTCGACCTGACCAGCGGAAAGTCGGAAGTGTTCCGTCTGGTGCACCCCGCACAGGCCTCATCGAAAAATCCTGTCAAAACCTATGCCGCCAGGAAAATACTCGAACAGTTCGGAGAGATCAAGGATGCCATGAACGGTATGGTACTCGACTACATCACACCAGATGTTCCTAAAATAAATGCCCTCCGTGATGAACTCGAACATTTCATCGATACCGTGCAGAACGGCACGCCGGCAGCGGTAAGCTCCAGGGACGGACGTAAGGCCGTTATGGTAGCCGATCGCATAACCGATGAAATTACCGGCAATGCAGCATTGTTCGATTGAGTGATCCGAAGACAGTACCATACAGTATGAAGCAATTCACAGAAGGTGACATTCCTGATATTCTTTTCCGTATCGGGGAACTTGCCGACCGCGAAAACATTCCCTGCTATCTGGTGGGAGGCTATGTACGCGACATTCTCATCGAACGGCCATGCACCGATATCGACATCATGGTTGTCGGAGAACCGGTGGCATTTGCCAGAATCATCAGAAACGAACTGCGGGGTAAAAATTTCGTCGTATTCGAACGGTTCAGGACCGCACAGCTCGAGTTGAACGATGAGCATGCCGGTGCGCTCAAAATCGAGGTTGTCGGAGCCCGCAAAGAGTCGTACGACCTGGACTCCCGAAAGCCTTTTACGGAAATCGGTACGATCGAAGACGATCTTTCAAGACGCGATTTCACCATCAACGCCCTTGCAGTAAGCCTCAACAGCGACAAACGGGGATCGCTGACCGATAACTACAACGGCGTCGGGGATCTTGAGCGCAGGATACTGAGAACGCCGCTCGAACCCGAACAGACCTTTTCCGATGATCCCTTGCGCATGATGCGCGCCGCGCGTTTTGTTTCGCAACTTGGATTTACTCCCGATCCGGCGCTCGCTGAAGCCATGAAGGCCATGCATGAACGGATCCGGATAGTATCGCGGGAGCGAATCAGTCAGGAGTTCTTTAAAATAATGTTGAGCCCCGAGCCGTCCAGAGGTCTCGGAATGCTCTACGACACCAAAATTCTCGGCGATATTCTTCCGGAAGTGACCGCTATGGCAGGCATCGAGCAGGTTGACGGACTCGGCCACAAGGACACGCTTTTCCACACCTTTCAGGTGGTTGACAATCTCTCCAGGCACTCGGACAAACTCTGGCTGCGTATTGCGGCCCTGCTGCACGACATTGCCAAACCGGTCACCAAACGGTTTCACCCTTCGACAGGATGGACCTTTCACGGCCACGAAGCCGTCGGAATAAAAGTGGTCGCTAAAATCTTCAGGTCGATGCGCTGGCCGCTTGAACCTCTCGACTACGTCCAGAAAATGGTACGCCTGCACCACCGCCCCATCCCGCTTTCAAAGGAGGAGATCACCGATTCGGCCATACGCCGCCTTATGTTCGATGCCGGACCCGACCTTGAAGACCTTATGAACCTCTGCAGGGCAGACGTAACGAGCAAAAACCCGCGGAAGGTTGTGCGCATCATGAAGAACTTCGAAAACGTGGAACAGAAAATCGCAGAAGTCGCCGAAAAAGACCTGCTTGCAAGCTGGAGACCTCCGATTGACGGATCGGATATCATGACAACCCTCGGACTCACTGAAGGAAAAATGATAGGGATTATAAAAAGCAGGATGGAAAATGCCATTATCGACGGCCTGATACCCTACGAACGCGAAGCGGCGATCGCCTTCATAAGAAAGGTTTATGAAGAACTGAACGGCTGAAGACAAGGACTGGGTTTTCTTCGTTCTAAAACTTATATTCAGCTCTTCACGCCAAAAAGAATAAACAACCTGTAAATCGATCCTACGTTGATACCACGCTATTCACCTGAAGATATTTCGGCGATCTGGACAGAAGAGGCAAAATTCCAACGCTGGCTGCAGCTTGAAATCGCCGCAGTAGAAGCGCGGATGGAGGCCGGCTTTGTCCCTGAAGAAGCTCTGCTGACCATAAAGAAAAAAGCGGCATTCAAAGTTGATGAAATCCTTGAAATCGAAAAGGAAACCAAGCACGACGTCATTGCCTTTCTCACCAATGTCGCAGGATACACAGGGCCCGATTCCCGCTATATCCACGAAGGACTGACTTCGTCGGATGTTGTCGATACCAGCCTTGCCATGCAGATGCGCGACGCCGGTACTATCATTCTCGCCGATATTGAAAATCTGATCGCCGTGCTTGCGAAGCGCGCCGTCGAGTTCAAATACACCCTCGAAATGGGCCGCACCCACGGCATTCATGCCGAACCGACCACGTTCGGATTGAAACTGCTGTTGTGGCACGAGGAAATGCGGCGTAATCTCGATCGCATGAAAAAGGCGGTCAATACGGTTTCGGTCGGCAAAATCTCGGGAGCCGTCGGCACCTATCAGCATCTTTCACCGGCAATCGAAACCGTAGTCTGCCAAAAGCTCGGACTGGAACCCTCCTCGATCTCGACACAGATACTGCAGCGCGACAGGCATGCGGAATTCGCCACGACGCTTGCCATTATCGCTTCGTCTATCGAAAAATTCTCGGTCGAACTCCGGCATCTGCAGCGAACCGAAGTACGCGAAGCCGAAGAGTTTTTCAGCAAGGGACAGAAAGGCAGTTCTGCCATGCCTCACAAGCGGAATCCGATCACCTTCGAAAGACTTACCGGCCTTGCCCGCGTCGTGCGCTCGAACTCCATCGCCGCCATGGAAAACGTGGCGCTGTGGCACGAACGCGATATTTCGCACTCGTCGGTCGAGCGTATCATCATGCCCGACTCCACCATTGCCGTGTGCTACATGCTGCGCACCTTCAGCGACTCACTTGAAACCCTGCTGGTCTATCCGGAACGCATGGAGGAGAATTTCAACTCGTCCTACGGCCTGACGACATCGCAGACCCTGCTGCTCGCCCTTACCGGAAAAGGGTTGACCCGCGAAGATGCCTACCGGCTGGTACAGCGCAACGCCATGGAGAGCTGGTCGAAAAAAATCCACCTGCGCGATCTTGTCCTGCAGGATGAGGAGATCCTTCGGCATGTCACGCCGGAAGAGATCGGAGAACTGTTCAGCTTCGAGAACATTCTCGGAAAACTCAGAGCGAGCGTCGATACCATATTCGAACGCAACGGCCTCTGAGAAAGCGACTGCCGGTACAAAAGTTGATTCTGAAACGGTTTCTTTGTAAATTAAATCGATTTTTGTACCGGTATCACACGGAAATACCCGGCTGTACATCCCGCTTTTTCATATAACCGCCTTCAGCCACACATATTTCAATAAGCAGGTTATCACTGCCGATAATGATAATAACATTGGATAGTTTTTTTCATGTATGCAGAAGTTTTGAAATCTCACAACGGAAAGGCAGAAATTTCGATTTTGTGCACAGACGACGCCGAAAAAGGGCTGCACTGCGGAGCATGTAATGCCGGCGCCCGGCTCAAGGGCAGGGAAACCGTTCTCGCCGACAACTCCATCGGGGCTGACGCGGGAGATTTTGTCGCCGTCGCGATAAAGGAACACGGAGAGCTGAAAGCCGCCCTCATGCTGTTCATCATTCCGCTTCTCTCGTTTCTGAGCGCGCTTGCCGTGGCGAATGCATATACCCTGAGCCTCTGGCTCTCCTTTCTTTGCGGACTGGCGGCGCTCTCGGTCGCGCTGGCCGCACTGCACCTTATCCTCAAGAAAAAGACCTATTACTTTATTGCCGGTATCAAATAGCATCCCATGTACAGTGAATCTTTTATTCCTGCTGTAGCAAGTCTCGGCTCTCTGGCTTTCGTGCTCGGCATCATCATCCTCTTCGTTTCGAAGAAATTCTTTGTAGCCGAAGATCCGACCGTCAGTATGATCAACGCGCTCCTGCCGGGCGTGAACTGCGGCGCCTGCGGATATCCCAGCTGCAGCCAGTTTGCCGAAGAGCTTGTCAGAACAAGAAATCCGTCAATGACCTGTCCGGTCGGCGGAGGAGAACTTGCCGAAAAACTCGGGACAGCCCTCGGCATAACCATGGCTGAACCGAAACCCGTAACCTGCGTCGTGCTCTGTCAGGGCCATAACGGCAACGCCCGTGAAAGTGCGGAATATATCGGCATTCGCGACTGCTGGGCCGCAGCCCAGGCCTTTGCGGGAACCAAACAGTGCCGGTTTGCCTGTACAGGCCTCGGCTCATGCATCGCATTCTGCGATTTCAACGCCATGCGCATCGAGAACGGCCTTGTGGTTATCGACAAGGAGCTCTGTACCGGCTGCGGAGCCTGCGTCCCGGCCTGCCCGTACGGCGTGCTGACCATGCAGGAGAAAAAAAACGAACGCTATCTCATTGCCTGCAGCTCGCACGACCGGGGCGCCGATACCCGTAAAGCCTGCGACGCGGGTTGTACGGCCTGTCAGAAATGCGTCAGGGAGTGTCCGGAACAGGCAATCGTCATCGATAATTTCCTCGCCTCCATCATCCAGGAAAAATGTACCTCATGCGGCAAATGCCTTGAGGTGTGCCCGACAAAGGTGAACTGCATCCTCCTGGAGCGCGACATGGAAACCGTGAAATCAAAAAAAGTCCCGTAAATGAAGACCTTCAAGACCGGCGGAATTCATCCGCCCGAACAGAAACTGACCAGCGGCAAGGCAGTTGAAGTCATGCCGCATCCCCAGGAACTGGCCGTTCCGATGAGCCAGCATCTCGGCAAACCGGCGAAACCTGTGGTAAAAGTTGGCGACGAGGTCAAAAAAGGTCAGCTTGTCGGCGCTGCCGACGGGTTCATTTCGGCAAATGTCCATGCCCCGACAAGCGGTAAAATCAAAGCGGTAAAACAGCATCCCCATCCGGGCGGACAGTATTCGATGACTGTTTTCATCACTCCGGATGGAAAGGACGAATGGCTGGAGGGTCTCAACACACCGGAATGCGACTGGAAAAAGCTTTCGAAAGAGGAAATACTCAAACGGATCACCGATGCGGGCGTTGTGGGCATGGGAGGAGCGGGATTCCCTTCAGGCGTCAAGCTCTCTCCGCCGAGAGACAAAACCATCGACACCATCATTCTCAACGGTGCGGAGTGCGAGCCCTTTCTCACCGCCGATCACCGGGTCATGATTGAAGAACCGGAAGCCATCGTCAAAGGACTTGAAATCATCACCTCCCTTTTTCAGGGACAAGTCAGCGCGTATATAGGCATTGAATCGAACAAGCCGGATGCCGCCGCAGCCCTGAAAAAACATGCCGATTCGAAAGGAATCGGGATCGTCGTCCTTGAAACGAAATATCCGCAGGGAGCTGAAAAACAGCTGATCAACGCAATAACCGGCAGAACCGTCAACGAAGGAGAACTGCCGTTCGACAAAGGATGCCTGGTGCATAACATCGCAACGGCCATTGCCATTTATGAAGCCGTCTGCAAAAACAAACCTCTCATAGAGCGTGTGGTCACCATTTCGGGAATGGAAATCCATACGGCGAAAAATATCCGGATACTCGTCGGCACGAAGTTTTCCGAAATCGCGGCATTCTGCGGCAGTATGACGGAAAAGACCAACCAGGTGATAACCGGCGGACCCATGATGGGCAAAGCGCAGTTTTCGCTTGACGTACCGGTAACCAAAACCACTTCCGGCATTCTCTTCATCAACAACAGGGGACTTGAAAAATCGGGGGAAAAAACCTGCATACGCTGCAGCAGGTGCATCTCTGCCTGTCCGCAGAACCTTCAGCCCTGGCTGCTGGCAAACACCGCCCAGCTTCGGGATTTTGATACCATCGAATTGTACGGAATGGCGAACTGCACGGAATGCGGCAGCTGCTCCTACGTCTGCCCATCGAAACGGGAACTGGTGCACTGGATCAAGTACGCCAAAACTCTTGCAAGTAAACGCAAACAACGTCAATCAGCTTAACAGTCTCAGACCACTCTCTCATGGAACCACTCAAGCTTAAAGTTTCCTACGCGCCGTTTGTCCGCTCAAAAGACTCCATCGAGTCGGTTATGTACAACGTTGCCGTTGCGCTGCTTCCGGCGACGCTCGTCTCGATCTATTTTTTCGGATGGCGGGCGCTGCTGGTCACCGGGGTATCGATCGTCAGTTCGATCTGTTTTGAATGGGCTATCGATAAAATACGGAAAAAACCGACAGCATGTCTTGACGGCAGCGCTCTGGTGACCGGTCAACTCCTCGCCCTGAATCTCCCCTCGGGGCTCCCGCTCTGGATGGTGATCATGGGCGCATTCGTTGCCATCGTTATAGCTAAACACCTTTTCGGCGGCCTGGGCTTCAATATTTTCAATCCGGCTCTCGTTGCCCGCGTCTTTCTGCTCATCTCTTTCCCTGCCGCCATGACCGAATGGTACGCTCCATTTTCGGTTGACATGCAGACCGCGGCATCGCCTCTCGGCATACTGAAAACCGACGGACTGCAGGCCCTTGCCGGCTTCAATACGCTCGACGCCTTTTACGGCATAAGACCCGGAAGTCTTGGAGAAACATCGATACTGGCGCTGCTTCCCGGTGCCGCCTGGCTGCTTTATAAAAAGTATATCACATGGCACATTCCTTTCGTTTTTATCGGCACGACCATGCTTTTTACCGGTATTTTTTATCTCATCGATCCGCTCGGTTACGCCTCCCCGCTCTTTCACCTGCTTACCGGCGGGCTGGTGCTCGGAGCCTTCTTCATGGCAACCGATATGGTAACGAGCCCCCTTTCGCTCCGAGGCCAGATCATTTTCGGAATCGGATGCGGAGTTCTGACCGCCATCATACGGCTATGGGGCGGCTATCCCGAGGGGGTATCCTTCGCGATCCTTATCATGAACGCCCTTGTTCCCCTCCTCGACAGGTGGGATGTAAGTGAAATCAAGGCTAAAAAACAACCGTCGATCAAAGCAGCATGAGACCCGTCATCTTTCTTACCCTGGCAGCCCTGATAAGCGCAGCGCTTCTGGCGACTGTCAGCGACTTTACCCGCGAGCCGATTGCCGCGGCGAAAGCCGAAATGAAACGCAAGGCAATCGAGCAGATTTTTCCGTTCGAGGTTGAGAACATGAAAACCGTTACAAAAGGAAAAAGCGTCTTTTACGAAGTCTATGACAGCGAAAACGCTCTCAGGGGAATTGCAGTAGAAGCCGATACCGACAAAGGGTACGGCGGCACCATAGAAATTCTGCTCGGCGTATCGCCCGAACACCGGGTCATAGACTACAAGGTGCTCTCCCATCTCGAGACGCCCGGACTCGGGGACAAAATCGACAAGCCGAAATTCCGTAAACAGTTTCATGAAAAAATTCTGGAAGGACCCATCTGGAAAGTCCATAAGGACGGGGGATTTGTCGATGAGCTCACTGCGGCAACCATATCCTCGCGAGCCATAACCGATGCGGTGCAGAATGGGCTCGAACAGATCAACGAACACTATTCCAATACTGCCGAACAATGAAAGAATCGCTGAATATTCTTACAAGGGGACTGGTTCAGGAGAACCCGGTCACAAAAATGCTGCTTGGGCTCTGCCCGGTACTTGCGGTCACGACATCGGCGGTCAACGGGCTGGGCATGGGCCTGGCGACAACCTTCGTACTGCTCGGTTCGAACATGGTCATCTCGCTCACCTCGAAGCTCATTCCCGACACCGTTCGAATCCCCTCCTTCGTGCTGATCATCGCGACCTTCGTCACCATTGTCGATATGCTGATCAAGGCATTTTCGCCCGAGCTCAACCAGTCGCTCGGCATCTTCATTCCCCTGATCGTCGTCAACTGCATCATTCTCGGAAGAGCCGAAGCCTTTGCCAGCCGTTCGGGGCTCTGGTACTCGATGCTCGACGCCATCGGCATGGGCGCCGGGTTCACGCTGTCGCTGCTCCTGCTCTCCTCCATAAGGGAGATTCTCGGAGCTGGCACCATCTTCAACATGCCGCTCGTCGGTGAAGATGCCTCGACGATCCTTGTCTTCGCTCTTCCTCCGGGGGCATTTGCAAGCCTTGGAGCCATTATCGCCCTGATGAACGCCCTCGAAAAGAAAAAAGGAGCTGCAGCATGACCGAATATCTGCTCATTATCGTCAGCGCGGTATTTGTCAACAACGTCGTATTCGCGCGCTTTCTCGGCATCTGTCCCTATCTGGGCGTTTCGAAAAAACTCGATACCGCTCTCGGTATGGGTTTTGCCGTCACCTTCGTCATGACCATATCGACCGCCATCACCTATGTGCTCTACTACGGCATACTCGTACCCTACAAAATCGAGTTCATGCAGACCGTCATGTACATCCTCGTCATCGCGTCACTGGTGCAGCTCGTCGAAATTGTCCTGAAAAAGGTCAGCAAATCGCTCTACAGCGCGCTTGGCATCTATCTGCCGCTCATCACCACCAACTGTGCCATTCTCGGAGTCGCGCTGCTTGCCATCCAGGAGAAATACTCCCTGCTCCTTTCGGTGCTCTTCGCATTCTTTTCGGCCGTCGGCTTCATTCTGGCCATCGTCATTTTTGCAGGGATACGCGAGCGGCTTGAAGATGCCGATATTCCGAAGCCGTTCAAAAACGTGCCGATCGGCCTCATATCCGCCGCGATCCTCTCGCTTGCATTCATGGGTTTTTCCGGTCTCGTGAAATAAGCCGCCACGGCATGACTCCGCCTGCAAACGCTCCGCAACCAGCCGGAGCATTTGCAGGTTCACTCCGAATCCTCTCCCCTGTTTTTCAGATCCTCCGCCAGTTCGTCGATTTTCGTGTGCTTCCAGAGCGGAACCCCGTCGAAATAGGCCGCCCTGCCGATGATATGAGCGGCAACGGGGGCGGTCAGGAAGAGGAACACGATAATCGATATCGCTCTTGCGGCTATTGCGATATCGAACCAGTACAGAACCGTGCCCGCAAGCACGAGACCGATACCGAGCGTCGAGGCCTTCGTCGTGGCGGACATTCTGGTATAGAGGTCGGGCATTCTGAAAATGCCGATCGCCGAGATCAGAATAAAAAACGTGCCCAGCAGCACCAGTATGCCTCCGGCTGTCTCTCTCATTGTTTTTTCCCCTTTCCGAGATAAAAGGCAAAAGCCACCGTTCCAAGAAAAGCGAGAATGGCGACGATGATGCCTACGTCAAGAAATGTTGTCGAATCGTTCTTTATGGAATAAACCGCTATGAATGCGATAGCGTTCGCAGAGAGAAGATCGAGCGCTACCACCCGGTCGGCTATCGAAGGGCCAATGACCAGTCGCATGAAAATGATCAGAATGGAGAGGCCGATAACAGCCACCGCCGTATCCACCGACAGTTCAATGATAGTCATCTCAGCACATCGAGTAATCGTTTTTCAAGACCTTCCTTCAGCTCTTTGCGGAACGCGTCGGCACTCGTTACGTACAGTGCATGGACATAAAGCGTTTTCCTGTCCCGGGAGACATCGAGACTGAGCGTACCGGGGGTGAGCGTAAGAAGGTTGGCAAAGAGCGTGATTTCCATATCCGTTCGGGCGTCGAGAGGAAACGCGATGATCCCCGGTTCCATATAATCTTTCGGCGTCAGAATATCGAAAGCGACCTTGAGATTGGCAATGAGCAGCTCCTTGATGAAAAAGAGCATGAAAATGAAAACGAGAGGGATCTTTCTGAAGTACGCCCCCCCTCCCAATGCCGGACGCGATATCCAGAGAAGCAGATAACCGATGACCAGACCGGCGGTAAAAGTAGGAATGGTCGCCTCTCCCGTAAGCAGAGTCCATGCGATGGCCAGAAGAATGTTGTAAAGCAGATGGTTCATTTCACTCTCCCGAGTACAGGCGTGATGTATGCCTGCGTGTCGAGCAACTGTGCTGCCGCAGTTTCGGCAAGGCGGAAAACCGGCTCGAAAAAGACCCCGAGCAGCACGGTCACGAGACCGAGCACGACAACGGGCGAAAAAAGAAGAAGTCTGCGTCCGAAGCCCATCGTTTCATAACGGTTGCCCTCGACCTGGGGCTGCGGCAAATCCTTCCAGAAAGCTTCGTTCCAGATTTTCATCATCGAAAACAGCGTCAGCAGGCCGACCAGCAGCGCGATACCGGTAACGGCATACTCTCCGGCCTGAAAACCCGCTTTTATGATGACGAATTTAGCCCAGAACCCCGAAAGCGGAGGAATTCCGGCAAGAGCGAGTGCGGGAATAAGAAACAGCATGCCGATGACCGGATGAGCGGCATACACCCCTCCGGACTTTTTCAGATCGAAAGTCCCGGTGATGCGTTCTACGATGCCGCTGATGTAGAACAGGTTTGTTTTGGCTATGATGTTGTGAACGATATAGAAGAGCGCTCCGGCTATGGCAAGCGGAGAATGCAGGGCGAGCCCGAAAATCATGTACCCGATCTGGCTTATGATATGAAAGGAGAGCAATCTGCGGAAGTCGTACTGTGCGGCCGCGCCGAGCACGCCGCTGAGCATGGTCAGAGCCGAAGCGGCAAGAAGCACTTCATCGATGAAAACGGCTTCATGCGAAAAGATCGTCGTGAAAAAGCGGATCAGGGCATAGACGCCGACCTTCGTGAGCAATCCGGCAAAAATCGCCGAAACCGCAACAGGCGGCGTGTGATAGGAGGCTGGAAGCCAGAAAAAAAGGGGAAAAACCGCCGCCTTCACTCCAAACGTTATCATGAACAGAACCGAAACGACGGCAAGCAGATTCTGTTGCGGAAGATGCGGAGTTATCCGGGCGAGATCGGCCATGTTGAGAGTTCCCGCCATACCGTACAGAATGCCTGCCGCGGCAAGAAACACCGATGAGGAGAGCAGGTTGATGGTGACATATTTTATCGCTCCTTCGAGCTGGACGGGAGTGCCGCCAAGCACGAGCAGCACGAACGAAGAGATGAGCATGACTTCGAACCAGACATAGAGGTTGAAGATATCGCCGGTCAGGAACGCTCCGTTGATGCCCATCATGAGCAGTTGCAGAAGCGGATAATAAAAAAACCTTTCGCGCTCCCGATCGATCGTGGCCAGCGAGTAGAGCACGGTTGTCAGCCCGATCAGAGCGGAAGCCGCAACCATGACGGCCGAAAGCAGATCGGCGGCCAGAGTGATGCCGAACGGAGCCCTCCAGCCACCGACCTGCACCGTAAGCATGCCCCCTGATATGACGGCGGCGAGAAGCCAGCCCGCAGCGGCAAGCAGCAGAAAGGACGACAGGACGCTGATGATGCGCTGGGTCGCTACGGAACGACGGAAAAAAAGCATTGTGATCGCGCTCAGAAGCGGAAACAGTATGGGAAAAACGAGAATCTGGTTCACCACTCACTCCTTTGGCGGTTCATCGGTTGTCTTCATCATGTCAAGATCCTCGGTGCCAAGCGTCAGCCAGGTGCGCTTGAAGAGCACTATGGTGAATGCCTGCACGCCGAAGCCGATAACGATCGCCGTAAGAATCAATGCCTGGGGAAGCGGGTCGGCGAACCGGCCCGTCAGAATGTCGGACCCTTCGGGAACGAATGCCGGAATCCCCTTTGTCAGCCGGCCGACAGTGAAAATCAGGAGATTGGCGGCATGACCCAGCAGAATAAGCCCGAAAATAACCTTGACCATGTTCCTCCTCAGAATCAGAAAGATACCGGCAGCATAGAGGCATCCTGTTACAATCGCCAGAAGCAACGTCATTGCAGGTCTCCCTCGGCAAGCGAAAAAATGATTTTCAGTGTTACTCCAAGCACAAGAAAGTATACCCCTGTATCGAAAAGAAGCGGGGTTCCCACTTTTCCGAACAAGGCCGTGCCCGTATCGAACCAGATACCGGTCATGACATTCATTCCGGCAGCAAGGGATGGCATCGTGCTCGATACGGCAAGCAGAAGACCTGCCGCGATCAGATAAAACGGGTCGATTTGCAGCAGTTTTTCAGCTTCGGCAATGCCATTGGCGATAAAATACAGGGCATAGGCGGCTGCCGCCACGAGCCCTCCCACAAACCCTCCTCCGGGCTCGTTGTGACCCCTGAAAAGCAGAAACAGGGAAAACATCTGCAGAAGCAGAAGCAGATACCTGGATGCTGTGGCAAGTATGATCGAATACATTATCGGCTCCCCCCTTTCAACGTAAGTTTCAGCATGGCGAACACGCCTATGGCCGCAACGGCAAGAACGGTTATTTCACCAAGCGTATCGATCGCCCTGAAATCGACGAGGATGACATTGACGATATTGCGCCCCTTCCCTTCCGGCAGGCTCGCGCCTGCAAAATAACGTTTAAGGCCGGAATCCAGCTCCCCTGAAACCGTATACAGCACCATGAGTGCCATGAAAATGCCGAAAACGCAGGCTATTGCCGCATCCCTCGCCCGGGATGCCGTTGTGGAATACGATGTAAAACGGGGCAGCCTGTAGAGCACGAGAACGAAAAGGATGACGCCGAGCGTCTCGATGGCGAACGTGGTAAGAGCAAGATCCGGCGCACCGTACAGGATGAAAATGATGCCTGTCGAAAACCCTGTCACACCAAGAGCTATAACGGCTTTGAGTCTCGATGAGGAGGTGATCAGAACCAGAATCGATACCAGAATGATCGAGACGATGACAACCTCATAGAAGGTGACATCGAGCGCAGGAATTTCCGGAAATGCGGAGAAACTTCCCGCAAGGACCGAAACGGCAAGCGTAACCGCCGTAAGAACGATGACCGTTATATAATTACGAAGACTGCCGTTCTGCAATATCCGCGTCTGCCACCTGGCGACCCTCAGCATGCCCGCCAGGGCGGCGTCATACCATGAAGAGGGCTTCAGAACGGGAGTAATATGTCGTCCATGAAGACAGGGCAGCAATTTTATCCGGGCAGCGTAAAACAGCATGCCGCACAGCAGCGTCAGGAAACTCAGAAACAGCACCTCATTGAACCCGTGCCAGAGCTTGATCCTGAAGGTAAGCGTATCGGCAAGCACGCTCGATGCGAGCCGGTCGAGCATCGCTCCCATGAAAAAATCAGGGAACAGACCGGCCAGCAGACCGAGTACGGCAAGACAAGCCGGACCAGCAAGCATGGCAAAGGGCGCTTCGTGCGGAACAGAGGGCAACCGGCGCATGGAACCGAAAAAAGGCCTTATTCCTGCGACAAGGGTAATCATGACAAGCAACCCGTTTGCAATGACTGCCGCGGCTATGAGATACCGGCTCCACTCCTCCATTTCGAGAATCGAGGCATAGAGCGTCTCCTTTCCGATAAATCCTACAAGCGGTATGACGCCCATCATTGAAAACGATGCGAGCATTGCCGTGGCCATCGTGAACGGCATCGCCCTGCCCAGACCGCCAAGCACTCCGGTGTCTCTGCTCCCCGCGGCATGGTCGATGGTTCCTGCAACGAGAAAAAGCGTGCCTTTATAGAGCGAATGCGCGATCAGGTAGATGAAAAAGGCTTTTATGGCCAGCTCGGATCCGATGCCGATCATCATGGTGAGGGTACCGAGAACGCTCAGGGTTGAATAGGCCAGAAGTTTTTTCAGGTCCGTCTGATTGAAGGCGAGCAGGGCGGAACACACCATGGTAACCGCTCCGACGACAAGCAGGGTGTCCTGCCAGAGCGCAGTTCCGCCAAGCACATGGTTCATCCTTGCGAGAAGGTAAATTCCAGCTTTAACCATCGTTGCCGAATGCAGATAGGCGCTCACCGGCGTCGGGGCCTCCATGGCGTTGGGGAGCCAGAAATGAAATGGGAACTGGGCTGATTTGGTAAATGCCCCAAGCATGACAAGCACAGTTGCCGCAGGATAAAGCGGAGAATTGACAATAAGGTGGCGCTTCGGGAAGAGCCCGGAAAATTCGAACGTACCTGATATACCGTAAAGCAGAATCAGACCGGCAAGGAGAGCCAATCCCCCTCCGCCGGTTACAAGCAGCGCCTGCATGGCGGATTTTCTCGACTGCTCTTTATGGTGGCTGAATCCGATCAGGAGAAACGAACTGATGCCGGTCAGCTCCCAGAAAACGAACATGGCCGCAATGTTGTCGGAAAGCACGAGACCGAGCATCGAGGTCATGAACAGACCTATATAGACGAAAAATCGTGAAGCATGCCCGTAGTGCTTCATATAGGTTCCGGCATACAGAAACACGGCGGCGCCGATCAGGGTTATGATCAGAGCAAACGTGAAACTCAGCCCGTCGAGAAGAAACGACAGGTTTATCCCCAGGGAGGGAACCCAGAAAACGGTTTCTCTGAGCACCTCTCCTGCTGCAATCCGCGGATAGAACGAAGTAAAGCTGAAAAACAGAAAAAGGGGAAACGAAACGGCAATCCATCCGAAATAACCGGGAAACCTCCTGTAAAAAAAAGGAGCCGCGGCAGAAACGGCAAATCCGATCATCAAGAGGTAAAACAGCACGATTCCACTCCTCAAAATATGGGCTGCACACCGGTCGCATAATCATTCCATGCATAAACGTAACGGCATCCATATCTCCTGCCTTGCAGCCCGCAGGTTATATTATCACCAAGTATTTCTCATACAACAAGATACACTCAAAATAACCCTAAACCTCCCTTTGGCCTGCATTTTTTCTTATTTTCCATTATCCGCACTATCTGACAACCTTAGATGTAATCTGTTCATGCTGACCCGTTCCTCCCGTCTTCGAACGATCCTGATTTTCTGTCTCCTCCCGCTTTTCTCCTGTATCCCTACGGAGAAAAATCCCCGCATGTACGAACAGGAAAAGGTGCTGATGGGCACCGTCATGAAAATTAAAGCCGAAACTGCGGATCCCGACGAAGTAAAAACCCGTGAAGCGTTCAACGCGGCATTCCGTAAAATATCCGAACTGGAGTCCGATCTGAGCGAATGGCGGGAAACAAGTCCGGTTTCAGAAGTCGCCAGGGAAGCCGGCGTGAAAAAAGTAACCGTACCTGTTCCGGTTGTTGCCGTTACCCTGACCTCTCTCGATATAGCCCGGATCACTGAAGGCGCTTTCGACGTCACCTTTCTGCCGCTCGGAAAGCTCTGGAACGTTAAAAGCAGGAAAATTCCCCCTTCCGCCGACAGCATCGCCACAGCGATGGCGAAGGTCGATTACCGGCAAATCGAACTCGATACGCTCAGGCGCACCCTCTTTCTGAAAAAAGCAGGCATGAAAATCGGCTTCGGCGGCATCGCAAAGGGCTATGCCGCAAGACAGGCCGGAGAGGTGCTGCGCAGGCACGGCATCACGAACTTCATCATCAATGCCGGAGGCGATCTCTATGTCAGCGGTCGAAAAAAAGAGGGATTGTGGACATCGGGAATAAAAAATCCTGACGAAAAGAAGGATATGCCGATTGTGGCCTTCAGGGTGAAACAACCGTGCGGTATTGCCACAAGCGGGGACTATGAAAACTATTTCACCTGGAAGGGAAAACGGTACCATCACATCATCGATCCAAAAACCGGCTACCCTGCCGAAGGATTGAAAAGCGCAACGGTATTTTCCGACGATCCGGCAAAAGCCGATGCTTATGCGACGGCCTTTTTCATAATGGGCGGCAAAAAGGCCCTGCAGGTAATCCGGCAGGACCCTTCGGCGGCTTTTATCCTGATAGACAGGGAGGACAGGGTCCTCCGCAGTCCGAATCTGGCGAACTACATCGAAGAATTCACCGCTCAGGAAAACTTCTGACGTTTTTCGCGATAGAGGTTGATCAGGGCGTTGGTCGAACCGTCATGCGCGCTCACCTCACACACTCCCTGCAGTTCGGGAAGAATCGCTTTGGCAAGTTGTTTGCCGAGCTCGACTCCCCACTGGTCAAATGAATTGATCTGCCAGATGACTCCCTGAACGAAAACCTTGTGTTCGTAAAGCGCGATAAGGCTGCCAAGCGAAAACGGGTTCAGTTCATCGAAAACCAGCATATTCGTAGGACGGTTTCCGGGAAACACCTTGTGGGGCTCCAGCATCGCTACGGTATCGGCATCGAAACCCGCCGTTTCAAGCTCTTCGCGGGCCTCTTCCCCGGTTTTGCCTCTCATCAGCGCCTCGGTCTGGGCAAAACAGTTCGCTATGAGCATATCGTGATGCTCCCCCAGCGGGTTCCGGCTCTTCAGCGGCACGATAAAGTCAGCGGGAATGAAACCGGGTCCCTGATGCAGAAGCTGGAAAAAAGCGTGCTGCGAATTGGTACCTGGTTCGCCCCAGATGACCGGCCCTGTAGCATATGCGACACTCATTCCTTCGCAGTCAACCCGTTTGCCGTTGCTTTCCATATCGAGCTGCTGGAGATAGGCGGGAAAACGATGCAGATACTGATCGTAAGGAATAACCGCGTGAGAACCCGCATTGAAAAAGTTGTTGTACCAGATGCCGAGAAGGGCCATGATGACCGGAGCATTCTCTTCGAGCGGTGCGGAGAGAAAATGTTCATCCATGGCATGAGCGCCCGCGAGCAGCTCCGAAAAACGCTCGAAACCAAGATAGAGGGCAATGGAGAGCCCGATGGATGACCATAGCGAATATCTTCCCCCGACCCAGTCCCAGAACCTGAACATGCTCGCCTCGTCTATGCCGAACTCCACGACCTTCGCCCGGTTTGTGGACACGGCGGCAAAATGTTTTGCAATATGCCCTTCGTCGCCGGCAAAGGAGAGAAACCACGCACGGGCGCTCAGGGCATTGGTCAGGGTCTCCTGCGTCGTAAAGGTTTTTGATGCGATAATGAACAGGGTTGTTTCAGGATCGACCTTTTTCAGCGTCTCGCTGATGTGCGTCCCGTCGATATTTGAAACGAAATGAACCGCTATCTTTCCATGCGCGAATGGCTTGAGCGCTTCGGTAACCATACAGGGGCCAAGATCGGAACCCCCTATGCCGATATTGACCACGTCGGTTATCTCTTTTCCCGTAAATCCTTTCCAGCTGCCCGAAATAACCCTTTCCGAGAACGCTTTCATCTGTTGCAGCACGTCGGCGACCTCCGCAGAAACGTCGAGACCCTCCACGACAAGCGTGTAACCCGAAGGCCTTCGTAACGCGGTATGCAGCACGGCCCTGTTTTCGGTAAGATTGATCGGCTCGCCCTCGAACATCCGGCGCCGTTTTTCTTCAAGTCCCGCCGTCCGGGCAAGTTCACAGAGATATTCCATCGTACGGGAGGTAATGCGGTTCTTGGAATAATCAAGAAGCATGCCGCCATGCCTCAGCGAAAAACGCTCAAACCTCGATCGATCGTCCTGAAACAACGTACGCATTGATACGTTCGCCATCTCGTCTCTGTGAAGCTGCAGGGCGCTCCAGGCAGCGCTTTTCGAAATATCCATATCAGTTTATATACCGGTTTAATTGATGAAATCAGAAGGGAGTATAACGCAGTGTAAGAGAAAAGCCTGAAGAATCGGTTTGCACGTTTGCGATTTCGGCATACCTTCGGATAATATAAACACCCCTGCCCGATGTTTTCAGCAAGAGATGCGGACTGGTAGGATCAGGAAGGTCGTCGGGCCGGAAGCCCGCTCCGCAATCCCTTACAGTTACCTCGAGGCATTTCCCCGCTGATGCAACCTGAAACAGAACGATTACCGGCAGTTCACCGCTGTCATGGTTTCCATGCATGACGGCATTGACGAACGCCTCTTTCAGCGTGAGTTCGAGCATGCCGAGAAACCCTGAACTGTATCCCTGGGCCTCGCCGAACGCCATCATCGAACGGCGAAGCAACCCATACTCGGCAACCCTGCTTTTCAATATGACCGTGCAGTTTCTCATAGCGCGCAAGGCAAATGATTGGCGGCGAATTTACCTGCGAATTTACCATTACGCGCTCATCTTCACAACCCGACACAGAAAAAAGCAGACTTAATTTATTAAGCCGGTAGCTTGTTTGCATTAAATAATTACTACCTATTTGTATTTTTATATTATAATTTTATATTTAATCAGAAATTCAAGAAAGAATTTTACCTGAAAAAAGAAAACCTTGCTTTTTAAAACAGTAAACCTCGATCAGTATGAAACATCTCAAACTGAAGCCAAGAATGCTCCTTGCAGGCGCTCTTCTCGGTGCCGCGGCGTTCAGTCCTCCGCTTTTTGCCGCCGAACCATCGGCAGATGCCATCAACGCCTATGCGATTGACAACTTTTTCCTCATGATCTCCGCCGTACTCGTCCTGTTCATGCAGGCAGGATTCGCGCTGGTGGAAACAGGGCTCAACGCAGCAAAAAATGCGGTCAACATTCTGTTCAAGAACCTGATGGACATGGCCGTCGGAGCGATTCTTTTCTACTTCATCGGATACGGCCTGATGTATCCCGGCGAAATGTTCGCCGGCGGCTGGTTCGGATTCGGAGGCACCGGAATCAGTGGCGCGTCGCCGGAAGTCGCCGGAGGAAACCTCTACCCTGCCGTTGACTTCCTCTTTCAGGTAGCTTTTGCCGCTACGGCAGCAACCATTGTTTCAGGTGCGGTTGCCGGCAGAATGCATTTTAAAGCCTATCTGATTTATTCCGCAGTGATCAGCGGCCTTGTTTATCCGCTGAGCGGCTTCTGGAAATGGGGCGGCGGATGGCTGAACACGCTCGGTTTCCATGATTTTGCCGGTTCTCTTCTCGTTCACGCGCTTGGAGGATTCGCAGGACTTGCCGGAGCGATCGTGCTCGGCCCCCGTATCGGACGCTTCAACGCCGACGGTTCTCCGAACGCCATGCCAGGCCACAACCTTGCGCTCAGCACCCTCGGCGTCTTCATCCTCCTGATCGGATGGTACGGATTCAACCCGGGCAGTCAGCTTGCCATCGTGGGAGCCGACAACACCAATGCCGTCATGATGATTGCAACCAACACCACCCTCGCTGCATGTGCAGGTTGCTGTGTCGCATTGATTTTCGCCTGGATTCTTTTCAAAAAACCCGATCTTACGATGGCCCTCAACGGCATGCTGGCCGGTCTGGTTGCCATCACGGCGAACTGCGATGCCGTTACCTATGACGAATCTCTTGTAATCGGCGCCGTCGGCGGCGTGCTGGTCGTACTCGGTATCAAACTGCTTGACAAGCTGCAGATCGACGACCCGGTAGGCGCATGGCCCGTTCACGGTCTGAACGGTATCTGGGGAGGGATCGCCGCATGGATATTCGGCGGCAAACCCATGGTGGCGCAGCTCATCGGTTCAACGGTCATTCCGCTCTGGGGATTTGGAACCATGCTTGTGCTTTTCCTTATACTGAAAGCGTTCGGCATACTTCGGGTCAACAAGGAGGACGAGATGAAAGGCCTGGATATTGCCGAGCACGAAGAGGAAGCCTACTATGGATTTGAAATCTTTACAACACAGTAACGTTAAAACCGGAGCTTACGCATGAAATATATTGTCGCAATGATTCAGCCCTACAAACTTCCCGACGTAAAGGCTGCGCTCGCGGAAGTAGGGGTAAGAAAGATGACGGTGACCAATGCCCTCGGGTGCGGCGCCCAGGGAGGCTACACTGAAGTTTATCGCGGTGTTCCGAGTGAGGTCAACCTTCTCAAAAAAGTCAAGATAGAGATCGGCGTCAATGATGAGTTTACCGACAAAACCATCAAGGCTATCGTCAAGGGGGCCAAAACGGGAGAGATCGGCGACGGAAAAATCTTCGTCTTCGATCTGCCTCAGTGCATCCGCATCAGAACCGAAGAAACCGGACATGATGCCATAGGCTGAAGTTATTTTTTTCACGCAACAACAACCAGCGGGCGTCTCTCGGAAAAATGCACGAGAGACGCCTGAAACAACACCACAACAACAGAAACAGGAGTACACAGCATGAAGAAATCCGTAAAAATCGCATCACTCGCCATAGCCCTTTTCGCAGGACTCGGCAGCACAGCACAGGCTGAAGGGTTCAAGATCGGCGCCGACGTGGTCAGCAGCTACGTGTGGAGAGGCACCGATTACGGCGATTCTCCGGCTATCCAGCCGAACCTCTCCTACACCTTCCCCGGCATCGGAATCGTGGTAGGCGCATGGGGTTCCTATGCCATAGCCGAAGACGGTGATGAACGTTACAAGGAAGTCGATCTGTACGTAACCGTCCCGGTAGGCCCTTTCAGCTTCACACTGACCGATTATTATATCCCGGTTGGCGATAATTCAGACAGCTTCGATTTCAGCGATGATGGCCCGAATGTCCTCGAAGCAAGCGTCGGCTACTCTTACAAAAACCTCGGCCTGCTTGCAGCCATTAATATCGCAGGTGCAGATACCGACAATGCGAAGTACTGCGAAGCAACCTACAAGTTCTATGACAAGGACGGCTTCACGGCCAAAGCCGTTGTAGGTGCTGGAGACGAAACCTACGTTGAAGGTGAAAACGACAACTTTTCTGTTGTCAACACCGGCATCTCGGTTTCCAAAGATCGCTTCACTGCTTCATACATCTACAATCCCGATTCCGAGAAGTCGCACCTCGTCTTCATGGCATCGTTCTGAGTTTTTCAACTGTTCTTTTCTCCATGTGTGTTCAACAGAAAAGGAGCCCTCTGCGGCTCCTTTTCTGTTCTGTATCCTCCTGACGATGTTCAGTCGCCTCAAACAGCTCTCTCGTAGATCACATACTCCTTGTAGGGCCTGCCTCCGATCACCTTGGCCAGCTTGCTCATCGCCTCGTTGGCCTTCAGCACCCAGCTCATTTCACTTGCGAACACCCCGTGCCTGCCGCCGTAATCGGCGATATGGGTGTTGAGAATGCTGTCGATTCCCTTGTTGCGGTATTCCGGAAGTACGCCCATCGTAATGGTCCGCACCATGGTGATCTTCCGGGTGTACCAGAGATATTTCAGGAGGCCTGTCGGTGAAAACGGATTGCCGTTGACATGCTTCAGCGCCTGATTGATGTCTGGAAGCGATAGCGAAAAGCCGATAGTCCTCTTGTCGCGGTCTTCGACAAAGTAGATATAGTGCGGATTGGCAATAGGCTTGAGACTCTTTGCCATAAAATCGAACTCCCGGTCGGTCATGGGCACGAACCCCCAGTTTTTCTCCCACGCCTTGTTGTATATATCCCTGACCCGTTCGATCTCCCGGTCGAAATCCTTCATATTCATGATCCGGATGGAGAGCCCCTCCCGTTTCATCACATGAGCCGCTATTTTTCTGAGCCGTTTTATATCGATAATCGACTGGTCGATATACCAGGCAAGCAGCTCCTGCCCGACATGGTGCCCTGACGCAAGCACAAGATCGTTGTAATATGGGGGATTGTAGAGCATGAGAAAAACCGGCGAACTGTCGAACCCTCTGGTGAGCATACCGCACTGATCGTTCATCGAAGGGCTGACCGGGCCGCGCATGGTATCGAGCCCCTTCTTTTTCAGCCATCCGGCTGCTGCGTTGAACAGCGCATCGGCAACATGCTGATCGTTGAAACACTCGAAAAAGCCCCAGAAACCGACACGGTCCTGATGCACTTCGTTGTGACGACGGTTCTCTACGGCTGCTATCGTTCCGGAAAGCTTTCCGTCTTTCCATGCGGTGAACATGGCAAGATCGGCATGTTCGTAGAGCGGAAAAACCTCTTTATCGAGGGTTTTCATATAGTCTGTAATAACCGGAGGCACCCAATATTTTTTGAGTTCCGTATCGTTCCGATATACTTCCCAGGCAAAGGTTATAAATTGCCGGCGCTCTTTTTTTGTAGTAACCTCCCTGATTTCTATAGTCATGTTGCGTGGAGAAACCGGTTAAAGAAAAAAGTCCCCCTCAAAAGGGGGACAGTAATTTCCGATAAAATCGGTCGACAGAAAAATCTTTATTTAAAAGCTTCGCCTGGCGTCACGCCAACCGCTTTCAGAATCTTTGCCAGAGGGCAGAAGCCGGTAAAGGCTGCCTGAAAAAGGTTGAGACCTACAAAACCGGTAAACCACAACCAGTTCTGATTATGATAGACCGAGAGAAGCACGCTGAGGAGTATAAAGCATCCCGCGAAAGCGAAGACAAGACGATCGATATTCATTGATATAGTAGATTAAATATTATGAGGATTACGCTTCTTTTGATATCAGTTTCGCGATAACGTCAGCGCCCTGACGGAGCATCCTTTCGGTCTCCTCCCAGGAGATACATTCGTCGGTTATTGAAACGCCATATCTGAGTTTTTCCGGGTCTTCGGGAAAGGGCTGGTTTCCCGAACAGAGATTGCTCTCGATCATGACGCCGGCTATACTCCTGTTGCCGCCGGTTTTCTGTTCGAGAATATCTTCCCAGACTTTAAGCTGCTGGGCGTGTTTCTTGCCTGAATTGGCATGACTGCAATCCACCAGAAGAGTCTGGGTAAGCCCCGCTTTCTCAAGCAGATGTTCCGCTGCGGCAATACTTTGCGCGTCGTAATTCGGCGTCATTCCGCCTCTGAGCACGAGATGACCATAAGGATTTCCTTTCGTGGTGATGACACTGCTGTGACCCTCGCGATCGATTCCCAGGAAACTGTGCGGATGCATTGCCGAGCGAATCGCATCGACGGCAACATTGATACGTCCGTCGGTCGAATTTTTAAACCCGACAGGCATTGAAAGACCGCTTGCCATCTGCCGGTGCGTCTGTGATTCTATGGTTCTGGCGCCTATAGCCGCCCAGCTCACCACATCGGCAACATACTGAGGCGTAATGGGATCGAGAAACTCCGTCGCCGCGGGCAGACCAAGCGCATTGATATCGATCAGCAGCTTGCGGGCATAATAGAGGCCATGTTCTATATCGTATGAATCATCGAGATGAGGATCGTTGATAAATCCTTTCCACCCCACCGTTGTCCTCGGCTTTTCAAAATAGACCCGCATCAGGATGCAAAGCTCGCTCCTGAGCTCACTCCTCATTCCGGAAAGCTTTTCCGCATAAACGAGAGCGGCATCCACATTATGGATCGAGCAGGGGCCTACGATTACAAGCAGGCGATTGTCTGTTCCGTTCAATATATTCTCTACTTCACGACGGCCGGAGCTGACGGTTGATGCGATACGATCATTAACCGGCAATTTATCCTTGAGCGCCCCTGGAGATGACAGGCGCTTGATGCGTGAAACTCTCAAATCATGTAACTGTTCCATCCGTAATACTGCAAAAAATCTTTTTTTAGTAATTTATAGCTTTGGAAGATAAAAAAAACCCGAATATATAAGCGCGAAATACCCCAATAAATTCCAAAGGCTTTCAGCATCAGGCCCGGGCGTCGGGCATGGTCGTCTTCTGAATGGGTAAACGTGTCCGCCCGCAATTTCCGGCACCGCTTTTACCTGTAAAAAAACATATATTGATCAAACGAAAAGGCATCGGCAGAAACTGTTCTAACACAGCAGATAAACCTGCCTTACAGAGTTCCGTGAATCCCAATCAGAAATGCAAAATGAAAGTACTGATCACTGACGGCGTCGATCCGCAATGCGCTGAAATTCTTGCAAGAAACGGTTTTGAGGTCACCGAAAAACCTAAAATCAGCAAGGAAGAACTCAAAGAGATCATTGGCGAGTTCGACAAACTAATCGTCAGAAGTGCCACCAAAGTCACATCGGAAATCATCGAATGCGGCAAAAACCTGAAACTGATCGGCCGAGCCGGCGCCGGAGTCGATAATATCGATATCGAAGCGGCAACCAGGCACGGAATCATCGTCATGAACACTCCGGGAGGCAACACCGTCTCGGCTGCCGAACATGCATGCGGCATGCTCATGGCCGCGGCGCGAATGATTCCCCAGGCGACAGCGGAACTGAAAGCCGGTCTCTGGAACAAGAAAAAATTCACCGGCATCGAGCTGGAGGGAAAAACCATATCCATCATCGGACTTGGCAAGATCGGGCGCGAAGTGGCATCCCGCATGCAGGCATTCGGCATGAAAACCATCGCCTACGACCCCATGATTCCCGATGAATATGCCGCCCACCTTCATATAGAACTGCTGCCGCTCCACGAGAATTTCAGCCGTGCGGACGTCATCACTATCCACTCTTCTCTGAACGAATCGACACGGAACCTTATTTCCAACGAAACGTTCGCCCTTATGAAGGATGGAGTGATCATCGTCAACTGCGCAAGGGGAGGCATTGTCAACGAAGCGGATCTTGCCGACGCAATCGCATCGGGAAAAGTCGCCGCAGCGGCTCTCGATGTTTTCGAATCCGAACCGGTCAATCCGGACAACCCCCTGCTTAAGCTGGAACGTGTTATCGTCACGCCGCACATTGCCGCATCAACCAACGAAGCTCAGCAGAAAGTTGCCGTACAGATCGCCGAACAGATTGTCGACTGGAAACAGAAAGGCAAACTTGAAGGAGCTGTCAATGCTTCAGCCGTTGAACTCGCACAGGCTCCCGGCGTAAGCGCATACCTCATGCTCGCCGAAAAGCTTGGCTCGACGCTTGCCCAGATCACACCGCTTGAAGCACACACCATGACCATAAGAACCTCCGGGGAATATCTCCAGAAGTTCAGCGAAGTCATCGCCGCCGCCGCACTCAAAGGATTTCTCGATGTGCGCCAGTCAAGCGACACCAACTATATCAATGTCTTCACGATGGCCGCCGAAATGGGCATCACCCTCGAACAGAAATTCGAGAAAGAAAATCCCGATTACACCAATCTGATCCGTGTGGAACTTGAAAACGGCACTAAAAAACGGATGATAGGCGGTACCGTGTTCGGCGACAAAGCCATAAGGATCGTTATGATCGATCAGTTCCTTGTGGAGTTCAAACCGGAAGGCAACATCATCATCTACAACAACATCGACAAACCCGGCGTTATTGCAAACGTAACGCAGCACCTGCTGCAGCACAACCTGAACGTAGCTTATGTAGCACTCTCGCGGGACGAGGATAAACTGCTGGCCATGACCGCTATCGTTGTCGACAGCAAGGTGGAGTCTTCCCTTCTCGATGAAATCAAACTGGTTGACGGCGTCTCGGAAGCCGCCGTCGTCTCGATCTGAAAAAGCTGCCGTCCCGAAAAAAGAACAACAAAAAACCTGCCGTTAAAGGCAGGTTTTTTGTTGCTGTTGAAAATCGAACGACTGCTTCTATTTGGCCTCTTTAGCGAAGTCGATATTGAGCCATTTGTCTTCGAACGAAGCGCCGGTGGATTCCATGCCGGCAAGAAAAATCGGCAGAGCCACGATTTTCTGATAATCGCCGATACGGATGGTGAGATCGTCGCCCATTTTGAGAATCTTGGGCTCCATACCCATGTTTTCCATGAAAGGCAACCTTACGCGAACCTTGTAGTGACCTTCCGACACCTTCGTGATATTGATAGGATCTTCCTTGAAGAAGATATCAAGAGGATTCTGGTCGGGATAGACTTTCGCGCCAACCTTGCGAAGCATCTCGAGTCCGACAACCTCATTTTCGAACAATGGCACTTCCGCAATCGGAATAGGTGCGAAAGCGTCCTGAATCTGCTCGATATACTTCTGCTGAATACCGCGCCATCTCTGGAAATAGGGATCGCTGCTCTGGTCGGGCATAACCCTGTTGATGGTAATGCTGTCAACCGTGATACCGTAAAGGTTGAGGTAGGTCAATGCACGCATCGACTCTTTGATGACCATCTTCTCGGGATTCATGACCAGTCTTACCGTCGATTTCGAACCATCGGCAAGCAGTTCGATGATGCCCTCGGTCGAAGAGAAAAGATTGTCTACTTTTTCGTACACCTCTTCAGGAGCAACGAAATCATCGATTTTTCTGATTTTTTTCGAAAGAGGTCTGATAACCGGCTTGACCATATATTTCTCGACATTGCGGATGAACTTGATGAACCATCCGAATGTCTCAGGCAGCGAAAGCAGCCGAAGGGTTTCGCCGGTAGGAGCGCAGTCGACAACGAGAAGATCGTAGTCTTTCTGCTCCTCGTTATACCGCTTGATGTAGGAGAGCGAGAAAAGTTCTTCCATACCAGGAAGTACACCCATCTCTTCGGCATAAACGCCTTCAATGCCGCGAGATGCCATCAGATGAGCGAAGTGCTCCCGCACGACGTCCCAGTTCAGATTAAGATCGCCGAAAACGCTGACTTCCTGAGCCCAGAGATTTTCTGCCACCTTGACAGGAGACGGACCTAACTGAACGTCAAGAGAGTCACCCAGACTGTGAGCCGGATCGGTAGACATAATAAGGGTCTTGTACCCCATGTCAGCAGCTTTGAGTGCCGTGGCTGCAGCGACAGAGGTTTTGCCGACCCCTCCCTTTCCGGTAAAAATGATATTACGCATACGTTTTTTTATTCTCTTTTTGAAGAATTAACAAATCATTTCCGACCAACCATTGTTCTCCGCCATTCGAGTAGTCTTAAAAGGCTTAAGATAATAAAAATATAATTTAATGGAACACGAGACAACAACAATTAACACCTCGAAAGGAGTGACCGACACTCATTGAAAACACCCGGACTTCTTCATAAAAATTCACCCGACGTCACATGGAAGCGACCTTGAGCTTCTGTCCCGGCCGCAGCGATTTTTTTCTTCCCATATCGTTCCAATCCGAAAGATCGCCGACGCTCACACCGTAACGGTCGGCAATAGAATAGAGCGTATCGCCCTTCCTGACCTTGTGGTATTTAGTCTTTGCCGACAGCTGTTTTTTAGATGCGGATTTTTCGGATGAAGAACCGGTAATTTTCAGCTTCTGACCGGGCGTAATGCTCATATTACCCCTCAATCCGTTCAGATCGGCGATGCTCTCGACACTCACACCGAACTGTCTGGCGATAGAGGCAACCGTCTCCCCTCTTTCAACCCGGTGCGTTTCCGATTTTACCTTTTTCCGTTCAACCTTTTTTTCCTCATAAGCCTCTTTAGGAACCGAAGGGGAACTTACCGCCGAAGTCTGAAAGGAACCATCATTTCCGGCAAAAACAACAAGCTGCTGACCAGGAGTAAGATTTTGAGTTTTCAGATTATTCCAGCGAACGATTTCGCTGACTTCACACCGGTAAAAACGGGCTATCATCCCGATGTCCTGTCCCTGACGCACAAAGTGAACTTTACGAACCTGACCGTCTCCCGACGTCTGGCTCACAGGAGAAGGCGAAGCGGACTCGAAACTCTGCACCCTTGCAAGAAGCTGCTCCCGTTCCAGTATGCTTTTCGACTTGTATGCGTAGATTTCTTTCTCGCGCTTCTGAAACTGACCGATATATCTGCGCGGAAGCCTGAGGACGTTCGATGAATAATCGGATCCGGGTATAATACCGAGTTTATACTGAGGATTGAGAAATTCAAGATCCTGCCTGGAAACGCCGATAGTCTCGTTAATCTGTTCGAACGAAAGCATTTTCGATACCCGCAGCGTATCGATGTCGTGATAGAGGTATCCCGGTTCGACAGGACGAATATTATGTTCCTTATAATAGTTCATGATGTAGTTCACGGCAATGAATGCCGGAACATACCCTCGTGTCTCAGCAGGAAGATAATCCCAGATGGCCCAGTAATTCTTTACTCCGCCGGCCCGTCTGATCGCCTTATTGACATTACCGGGTCCGGAGTTGTATGCCGCAAGGGCAAGAAACCAGTCTCCATAGATTTTATAGAGATCGCGAAGATGGCGACTTGCGGCAAGCGTGGCCTTATAGGGATCATAACGGTCTTCAACAAACGAAGACGACTCAAGTCCGTACATTTTACCGGTACCGTACATGAACTGCCACAATCCTTTCGCTCCGGCATGCGAAACCGCCGTAGGGTTGAGAGCCGATTCGACGATGGCGAGGTACTTCATTTCAAGAGGGACGTTATACTTGTCCAGCTGCTCTTCAAAAAGAGGAAAATAGACCTTGGTCAACCCAAGAATCTTCGCCGTGCTGTTCCGTTTGTCAACAGCATAAACCCTGATAAAACCTCTGACGTGTTCGTTATAAACCAGATTGAAAGGCGTTTTACGGTCTAAAGCGGCTATTCGTGCGGCATAGACCGAATCGCTGTACTGCGGAACGAAATGGGAAGGGAAACCCGGCCTGTCCGGTGTTTTCGATGAAGTGGAAAAATACTCATCCTTGAAATAGGTCGCATACACAAGACTGTCAAGAATTTCGGCGACCGACGATTTTCCGGACTGGTAGTCATCACTCGACCTGGACTCTCTTGCAATTGCGAAGCGAACCGGGTTCTGAGCAGACAACAGCACAAATAAAACCGTACATACTCTATATAAAAAACTGATATTCACAGAAAATCCGGTATTAGGGGGGAATTTGATAAAACTCTATCTCAATCTCGACTGGCAAATAAGTGTTAACATAAAAACAGTTCCCGATTATTACAATAAATAACGAGGTATTTCTGAAAGGCTCAATAGGAAACATCCCATAAAAAAAGCCCGTTCGGCTCTGCAGGAAAAAGCGGAAAAGTCAGCAAACCTTCATCAAGAAGCATACGGAGGTCTTCCGGCACAGCTCTGCCCTTGCCGACAGCAATCATCACGCCGACCAGATACCGCACCATCGAACGAAGAAACCGGTTCGCTCGTATCCGGAAAACAATCGCGTCGTTCTCCCACCGCCACTCGCACTCCTTTATCAGGCAAACCGTATTTTTTTTATCTGCCGGCTCTTTTGACAGAAGAAGAAAGTCGTGTTCGCCAAACAGCAAGCCGGCGGCATCCTGCATGGCATCAATATCGAGAGATCCTTTTGAACAGCCGGTGAACCTGCATCGCAAAGCGGAGGGTTCTTCAAGAAGAAAATACCGGTATTCCCGCTCTTTTGCACTGAACCTCGCGTGAAAATCGAGCGGCACAACCTGGGGATTTCTTACCCTGACAGTGTCAGGAAGCAGCGAATTGAGCGCATATGCCATTTTCGAAAGCTCCATTGCCGATCCGGTCATGAAATTCACGACCTGCAAACGCGCATGCACCCCTTTATCGGTTCTGCCTGCAGCGGTAAGAGAGATGTTCTCCTGAAGAATCCGGCCGAGCTGCGCTTCAAGTTCACCCTGAAGGGTTTGAATTCCGCCCGGCTGCCTCTGCCATCCACAAAAGTCACTGCCGTCATACTCAACATCGAACCGTATGTTCTTCATAACAGGGAAATCGCTATCTTTATCCGATTATTTTTCACGGCAACTCCCGCGTATCGTTCCAATCCAGGGTACATCGGAACCAAAACATTACCGGGGCCTCTTTTCAATAATAAGGGATTATACCCGAAATACTACTATCTTGCATACCACCCATCTTGAAACCGTCCTGCATCTTCTCCGGCAGCTCCCATCGCTGCCTGAAAATCAGGCCTACCATATCCCGCAGCTGTGGACAAGCGATATTCCGGGAACTGCCGCAGTGGAACCCGGCATATACTACTCGGAGATCATCGCCCGCATACTCGAACACCCCCGAACCGATTCTGCAGAAACAGAACGGAAAAGCCGATGGAGCGAAGCTGCGGTTGTCTATAATCTCTTCGTCAGACTGACCGCCGCATTCGATCATAACCTCGACGGAACGGTCGGAAAAGAGCCTCTGGAATGCGGCTTCAGAGAGACCGGAACCCTTCTCAAGGCAATCGCACTGCTTCCCTACATAAGCGAACTGGGAGCGAATACGGTTTACCTTCTGCCGCTGACCGCAATAGGCAAAGCAAACAGAAAAGGCAATCTCGGATCGCCTTATGCCGTCAAGGACCCCTTTGCAATCGATCCCATGCTTGACGAACCGGCACTCGGTCTTGCCCCGGATTTTCTTCTCAAGGCATTTGTAGAAGCGGCGCATCTCCTCGGAATACGGGTAGTCTTCGAATTCGTCTTCAGAACCGCGGCAATCGACAGCAGCTGGGTAACAACACACCCCTCATGGTTTTACTGGCTTTCAGGAAACACCGGCGACAACCGGTACGGGCCTCCGTTTTTCGACCAGGAAACCCTGAATGCCATCTATGAAAAAACCGACAGGCATGACCTTCAAAACCTTCCGGCTCCGTCCGGGGAGTATACCGGCATGTTCGTGCCTCCGCCGGCCTCACTTGCCCGGCATAACGACAACATGGAAGGTATCGGAGAGAACGGAATGCCCTGCCATATAGCAAGCGCTTTTTCAGACTGGCCCCCTGACGACCGGCAGCCGCCATGGACAGATGTCACCTATCTGAAAATGCACAACCATCCGGACTTCAACTACATTGCCTACAACACCATCAGGATGTACGATGCAGCCCTCGACGACCCTGATACCTTCAACAGGGAACTCTGGGATACCATTTTATCCATCATTCCCTGGTATCAGGAACATTACGGCATAGACGGGGCCATGATCGACATGGGACATGCGCTTCCGGGCGAACTCAAACGGATGATAGTCGCATCCGCGCGCAAAAGCAGGCCGGACTTCGCTTTCTGGGACGAAAACTTCGACCCGACTCCCGCAGTACGGGACGAAGGGTTCGATGCGGTATTCGGCTCGCTCCCTTTCGTTATCCATGATCCGGTTTTTATCAGAGGACTCCTGAACTATCTCAATAAAACCGGTGTGGCCCTTCCTTTTTTCGGAACCGGAGAAAATCACAACACGCCGAGAGTCTGCCACCGGAACCCCTGCAGCGAAACCGGCCGGAATCATGCAATGTTCATTTTCACCCTCAGCGCCATACTGCCGACAATACCTTTTCTTCATTCGGGCATGGAGATCTGTGAGTGGCATCCCGTGAATCTCGGTCTCAATTTCGACGAAAACGACCGATCCGGATTCCCTGCCGAAACACTGCCGCTCTTCAGCACGTTCAGTTACGACTGGGAAACGACAAACCGCGTCGAACCCCTCGTACGATATATAAGAACCGTTCTCTCCGTCAGAAAAAAGCATGCTGAACTTATCCGGTGCGGCGACAAAGGCTCCATTGTCCTTCCCTACGTCACCGAACCGGAGCTGCTCGCCGTCCTGCGGAAAAACGGATCCAAATCCCTGCTCTTTATTGGCAACAGCAACGGAGAAACACCCAAAAGCGGCATTATCGAGTTTGCGTTCCCTGAAGGCTCGCTCTTCGACCTGATCGAAGAGCGGAACCATGAGGTATCGGACCATAAACTCTCCATTTGCTGCCGACCCGGCCAGTGCCTGCTTTTTGAACTGCCGCAACAGAATTAAATACTGAAATCATTATCTTCACTTTTTCCAATAACCCTGAAACACACATACCATTATGTCCATTCTCGTGGTCGGCTCCCTTGCATTTGATGATATCGAAACGCCCTTCGGCAGTTCCCCCGATACGCTTGGCGGATCATCCACCTATATCGCCCTTTCGGCAAGCTACTTCACCAGCGACATCAACATGGTGGGTGTGGTTGGTTCCGATTTCACCGACGAACACTTCGGACTCCTTCACTCGAGAAACATCAACACCAATGGCATACAGAAAGTAGAAGACGGCAAAACCTTCCGCTGGGCCGGTCGCTACCACTACGATATGAACACCCGGGACACCCTCGATACCCAGCTTAACGTTTTTGCGGATTTCGATCCCCATGTTCCGGCAGAGTACCGTTCATCGGAAATTGTCTGCCTCGGCAACATCGACCCCGAGCTTCAGATCAAGGTGCTCGACCAGATAACAGCTCCGAAAATGGTCATCTGCGACACCATGAACTTCTGGATAGAGGGAAAACCGGAAGAACTGAAAAAAACGCTTGAACGCGTCGATATATTCATCATCAACGACAGCGAAGCCCGTATTCTCAGCGGCGATCCCAACCTTGTCAAGTCCGCAAGAATCATTCGCGCAATGGGCCCGAAAATCCTGATCATCAAAAAAGGAGAACACGGCGCGCTGCTCTTTACCGACAACGGCATCTTCGCGGCACCGGCATATCCCCTCGAGTCCATCTACGATCCGACCGGAGCAGGCGACACCTTTGCCGGCGGCTTTATCGGACACCTTACCCGCTGCGGAACAATTACCGATCTGGAACTGCGCAAAGGCGTGCTTTACGGAAGCGCTATGGCAAGTTTCTGTGTTGAAAAATTCGGTACCGAAAGGCTTAACGGTCTCGACCTTCTGGAAATCGAGGATCGTTATCAGAGTTTTCTCGACCTTTCGAGAATCGACGGCTAACAACCTCCGGAAATGCGACGATAACAACGGACGGCATGCGTGTATGCCGTCCCGCAGAACAAAACCGCCGAAATAACCTATGGAACAATTCACAGTTCTCGATTATGCGTTCATTGCCGGCTACCTGATTCTGACGCTTGTAATCGGCCTGCTGTTTTCATCGCGAGCCTCTGAAAATGTCGGAGAATTCTTCCTTTCCGGCCGCAAGCTGCCCTGGTGGCTTGCCGGTACGGGAATGGTTGCGACAACCTTTGCCGCCGATACCCCGCTTGCCGTAGCGGGATTCGTGGCAAAAAACGGCATTGCCGGCAACTGGGTCTGGTGGACCTTCGTCTCCGGAGGCATGCTGACGGTCTTTTTCTTTGCCCGCCTCTGGCGGCGCGCCAATATCCTGACCGACCTCGAATTTATCGAATTGCGGTACAGCGGAAAAGCCGCTGCCTTTCTTCGTGGATTCAAATCCGTTTATTTCGGACTCTTCATCAATGCCGTCATCATCGGCTGGGTCAACCTGGCCATGTTCAAGATCATAAGGATCATGATGCCGGAACTGAACCCTGAACTCACCATTATCGCTCTTGTCATCCTGACCACCATATATTCCGGACTTTCCGGCCTTTGGGGAGTCTCCGTAACCGATGCCGTTCAGTTCGTCATCGCCATGGCAGGGTGCATCATTCTGGCAGTGCTTGCCATGCAGCATCCTTCCGTCACCGCTGCCGGCGGACTCAGGCATGCGCTCCCGGCATGGATGTTCGACTTTTTCCCGGCTATCTCCCCGACCCCGTCATCCGCTGACAGGCCGGGAGCATATGCCCTGCCGTTTGCATCGTTTGCCGCTATGGCGTTTGTCCAGTGGTGGGCATCCTGGTATCCCGGAGCGGAACCGGGCGGCGGAGGCTATATCGCCCAGCGCATGATGAGCGCAAAAGACGAAAAGCATTCGCTCCTTGCCACCCTCTGGTTCACTATCGCCCATTACGCCGTAAGACCCTGGCCATGGATCGTTGTCGGCCTCGTAAGCCTCGTCATGTTCCCGGACCTGCCGGCTGCCGAAAAGGAGGACGGGTTTGTCCACGTCATGAGGGCCATTCTGCCGCCCGGCCTGAAAGGACTGCTTGTCGCGGCTTTTCTCGCCGCTTATATGTCAACCCTTGCCACGCACCTGAACTGGGGCACAAGCTATCTCATCAACGACTTCTACAAACGCTTCATCAAACCGGAAGCCGATGCGAAACACTACGTCAGGGCATCGAAATTCGTAACGCTGCTGACCGCGATCTTTGCGCTCTACATCACCTTCTTTGTGCTCGAAACCATAACCGGAGCATGGGAATTCATCATTCAGTGCGGAGCCGGAACCGGATTCGTGCTCATCATGCGCTGGTTCTGGTGGCGCCTGAACGCGTGGAGCGAAATAACCTCGATGATTGCGCCCTTCGCCGCGTACAGCTGGCTGCATTTCATGACGGATATCACTTTTCCTGATTCGATTTTCATCATCGTCCTCTTTACCATCACCATCACCCTGCTGGTCACCTTTCTCACGCCTCCTACCGAAGAGGAAACCCTGAGATCGTTCTACCGCACCACAAGAGTCGGCGGGGTATTCTGGAAAAAAATCTCCGATACCATGCCCGAAGTGGAATCGGACAAAGGATTCGCAAGGCTTTTTGCCGACTGGTTTCTTGGAATCGTCCTGGTTTACTCGGCGCTTTTCGGTACCGGTAAACTTATCTTCGGAGAACCGGGAACAGCGGCAATCTACTTTACTGCAGCAGCAGTTTCCGGCTGGCTTATCTACAGCGACCTGAACCGGAGAGGCTGGAACAACCTCCAGTGACATGCCCGTGAAAACACCCGTACTCATACTCGCCTCCAGCTCGCCGAGGCGCAAGGAGCTTCTCTCGCTGCTCGGCATGCGCTTCCGAACCCTGCCCGTCGATACAGACGAGAAGTTCGATCCATCAAAAACCATCGAGGAAAATGTTACGGCAATAGCTCAGCAGAAAGCCGAAGCCGCCTGGAACATGCTGCACGAACCGAATGAAAACGTTATGGTGATCGGAGCCGACACCGTCGTGGCTCTCGGCTCTTCGGCGCTCGGCAAGCCCGGGAGCTACGAGGAGGCGGTACACATGCTGAAAAAGCTGCAGAACACAACGCACATGGTTCATACCGGCTTTGTTCTCCTCTCTTCAGAATATTCTTACAGCGAATGCGTTACAACCACAGTGGAATTCGAACCGATGAGCCTGCAGGATATCAAGCGGTACCTCGACCAGGTCAAGCCGTTCGACAAAGCGGGTTCATACGGCATACAGGATCCGCTCATGGCCTGCCATGTGCGACGTATAGACGGATGTTACTACAATGTCGTCGGGCTTCCTGTTTCAAGGCTCTGTCTCGCATTGAAGCGCTACTTTCCGGAAATCTGAACCCGAGCCTGCCATGACATCGGACAAACGACAAAAACCGGTATTGGTGATACTCGGGCCAACGGCTTCAGGAAAGTCCGCTCTGGCGATGAACATCGCCGGATATCTCGATGCGGAAATCATCTCCGCCGACTCCCGCCAGATCTACAGGGAACTCACTATCGGCTCGGCAAAACCACCCGAAGAAGAACTCCGCATGGTACGGCACCATTTCATCAACGAAAAAAATATAGGCGAGCCCTTTACCTCCGGTGATTTCGCCGAAGCCGCTTATGAAAGAATTCTCGATATTCATAACCGGCAAAAACATGCCGTTGTTGTCGGCGGCTCGACCCTTTATCTTGAAGGCCTGCTTAAAGGTTTCGGCGATCTCCCTCCCGGCGATCAGGAAATACGCAGCAGGCTGTCCGCAGAACTCACACTCGCCGGCAGCGAAAAACTGTATGAAAAGCTCAGAATGCTGGATCCCATACAGGCAGCGACGCTCGATCCGACAAAAACCCAGCGACTGATACGAAGTCTTGAAATCATCGAGATAACCGGAAAAACCGTTACCAGCCTCCAGAAATACCGCCGGGAACCTGCGCTCGACTACCGGATTGTCGGATTATCGATACCCCGCCCGACACTCTATAAACGAATCGATACAAGAGTTGATGAAATGATCGCATCAGGACTTGTCGAAGAAGCTGAATATTTATATAAAAAACATTATTCTCTTCTGAGAACGGAAAGAAACAGCGCGCTCAAAACAGTGGGATATCAGGAGCTTTTCGACTTTTTCGAGAAAAAAACCGACTTTGATCGTGCGGTTACGCTCATTAAACAGCATACCCGTAATTATGCAAAACGCCAGTTGACTTTTTTTAAAAATAGGCTTAATGTTACGTGGGTGGATGCTTTCGGAGAGAATGCCGATCCGGGTCTCCTGAGAGCCGCATGTTGCAGAGAGCTTACCGCGTTATGACTGTATATACCGGTTACCCTGAAACAGCTGTAACATTTCTTTTCCGGCTGAACCCGACAGAATGCAGGCAGGCAACTCCGCCCCAGTGATCGATGTTGGCAGCAGAGAATCCTGCTCTGCAAAGACCTAAACAGAAGTACTTCCATGAAAAACTCGGTATCGTCCCGCAAGGAGTTGACCATTCTGAAACTCGAAGAAGAAGTCTTCGATTTCCGTCACTCCGCATGTTTCCGCCAAACAATCGAAACCCTGCTGCTTCAGGAAAACAGCAGAAATCTCATTATCGATTTTTCGCAGGTCAAGGCCATCGACTCGAGCGGAATAAGTTCGATGCTCATTGCCCACCAGCTCTCGAACCAATGTCAGGGTCTGGCCATTTTCGTCTCTCTCTGTCAGCAGATCAAGGAACTTCTCAAACTCACCAATCTCGACAAACAGCTCTATATTTTCTCGTCCATCAACGAGGTCATGACCCTTGTTGAACCTGCCATGAAAAACAAACGGGCAGGCAGAGGAAAGTCACAGGTTCATGTCGATGAAGTTATTGACGATATCTGCGACGACCTTGCCCTCCTCGACGACGCGCTGATCCCGGATGACAATCTTGACGCAGACATAAACGAAGAAACGCCCGAAAACGAAGATCTCGCAGAATCCGAAAGTGATGAAGATCATCCCGTCCCGCTGAAAAAACGGGGAAGACCGAAAAAACCCAAACCAGGAAAAAACAGCAATGGATAGAACCGTCTGAAGACGTTCCTCAACCCCCTGCGTCTCCGCCTGCGCCTGCTGAGTGCGCACAACACCGGCAAGCAGCATCTTCAATCTGCTCTGGAAGGATAGATTCCATCCCTGCCCTTGAATTTGGGAAAATGCGCCTGACTGCAGAAACTGTCAGACCAACCCTCAACTCCTTTCAAAAAAATGAACGTTTTTCAGCCCGCTAACTGTTAAGGCAGTAAGATGCGGTTATGTGATAACGACGTTTCCTGTCGATAAATCAGCTTGCAACATGGCAGAAAACTATTTCAGGCAGAAGCTCCGGACTCTTCTTGAGAGTGCCGGCGTTACCATCGACGGACCGAACCCCTGGGATATCAGGGTACTCGACGACCGGTTTTACAAAAGAGTCCTCACAGAGGCGCATCTCGGTATCGGAGAGGCCTATATGGACGGATGGTGGGAGTGTGAGGCTCTCGACGAGTTCTTTTACAGGGTACTCCGCAAGGGCCTCGATAAAAAGGTCTCAGGCATGCCCCGCCTTTTGAGTTCTCTCGCCGGAAAAATCGTAAACCTTCAACATCCGGCAAGGGCATTCATCGTAGGCGAAACCCACTACAATATCGGCAACGATCTTTATCGGGCCATGCTCGACAAACAGATGATCTACAGTTGCGGATACTGGCACAATGCGAGAAACCTCGACGAAGCCCAGGAACAGAAACTCCGGCTGGTCTTCGACAAACTCATGCTCAAGCCCGGCATGCACCTGCTGGATATAGGCTGCGGCTGGGGAGGCGCCGCCAGATTTGCCGCCGAAAACTACGGAGTCAGGGTAACCGGCATCACCATTTCCAGCGAACAGGAAAAACTGGCCCGAGAGTACTGCGCCGGCCTCCCTGTAGAGATAAGGCTCGTCGATTACCGTTCTCAGAAAGGCACATACGACCGTATCTACTCGATAGGCATGTTTGAACATGTCGGTCACAAAAACTACCGCGCCTACTTTCAGACTGTACGCAACGCTCTCGCTCCGGACGGGCTCTTTCTTCTGCATACCATCGGAAGCAACCGGACCGGCACCAATACCGACAAATGGACAAGCAAGTACATTTTTCCCAACTCGATGCTCCCGTCCGCCACCCATATCACCAGAGCATCGGAAGAATTGCTCGTCATGGAAGACTGGCACTCCTTCGGGCACGATTATTCGCTGACCCTTAAAGCATGGAACGACAACATCGAAAAGCATCTGCCGACGCTTGAGCGGTCATACGACGAACGGTTTTTCAGAATGTGGCGCTATTATCTGCTCAGCGCGGCCGGATCCTTCAGGGCAAGAAACGTCCAGCTCTGGCAGATTTTATACTCGCAGAGCGGCATTGAAGGGCCGTTTGAAGTACCCCGACAGAGCCGGTTTTTGCATGAAAAAAAATCCCTGTTGTTTCTAAAAGAGACAATCGATAACCACCCGTCAGCCATGGAATATCCATTGAACTCCATTCAGACACAGCATCGCAGCGCAACGCTTGACAGCTTTTTCAAAAAGCAGCTTGAACTCATTTTCAATAAAGGAGATATCCGTATCAGCGGCGACAGGCCATGGGATATTCATGTTCATGACAACAGATTTTTCCGGCGTGTAATCACGCAGGGAAGTCTTGGTCTCGGCGAGTCATACATGGAAAAATGGTGGGAGTGTGATGATCTTGAGGAGTTCTTTTTCCGCCTGCTCTCGGCAAAATGTGATGAAAAAGTCATTACCCCGGAGTGGGTGATCGGCAGATTGATCGGTAAAACCTGCAATCTCCAGCACCCGTCAAGAGCTTTTCAGGTCGGAGAACATCATTACAATACAGGAAACGACCTGTTTGCATGCATGCTTGACAAACAAATGATCTACAGTTGCGGCTACTGGAAAGAGGCGGACAGCCTCGATGAAGCACAGGAGAAGAAACTCCGGCTGGTATTTGACAAACTGTGTCTCAGGGAAGGCATGAAGGTTCTCGACATCGGATGCGGCTGGGGAGGCGCGGCCCGATTTGCCGCTGAACATTATAACGTTTCCGTAACGGCAATAACGGTATCATCAGAACAGGCCGGAGTGGCCAGAGAACGGTGCGCAGGATTGCCCGTCACTGTTTCACTGTGCGACTACCGCACACTGCAGGGAGTGTTCGACCGAATATACTCGATTGGCATGTTCGAGCATGTCGGGCACAAAAACTATCGAACCTATTTCGAAGTGATCAGCCGTTGTCTCAAACCTGACGGGCTATCCCTGCTGCACACTATAGGAGGAAATACGACCACCACCAATGGCGATCCATGGAGCTGTAAATACATCTTTCCGAACTCCATGCTTCCAAGCGCAAGCCAGATCACCCGAAACTATGAAGGGCTCTTCAAGCTCGAAGACTGGCACGTTTTCAGCCACGACTACTCTCTGACACTCAAGGCCTGGCATGAGAACGTCGAAAAACACTGGCAGTCCCTGCAATCACGCTACACCGAAACGTTTCACCGCATGTGGCAATACTACCTGCTCAGCTTCTCGGGAGCTTTCAGGGCGCGATCCATCGAACTCTGGCAAATTCTGCTTTCAAAACAGGGTGTCAGGGGGGAATACCGCGTACCGCGCTGAACGCCTGTACCGTAAAGTACTACGGTTCAAGGATAGATGAAACGAGAGGGATGCGTTCGCAGGAACTCCCGCACATCTTTGCGACTTGCCTCCACGATAACCTCAACAGGAACCTGTTCAAGAATCATCTCCCGGAAACGCGGTGTGCCGGCAAGGCGGTCAAAAAAAACACCTCCGCTCTTCAACCCGAGGCTGGACGGGTAGAGCTTTTGCAGAACGAGAAGCAGTGCCGCCGAAGTGGTAAACGGCAGGAAACGCTTCCTGTCCGAAACCCTCAACTTCAAACCGAAACACTGCTCATTCCTGAATTTTCCCGACTTCGGAATAAAGCTGACAGAAAAAAACTCCACACCCGGCAGCCGACAGGCCTTAACCTCCTCCAACAGTCTGGCCGAATCGATAAAAGGAGCACCGAACTGCAGGAAGGGCGCATCGGTTCCGCGCCCTTCGCTCACTGCCGTGGCTTCGAGCATAACCGTTGCAGGATAGACAACCGCCGTCTCGATGTTCCTGATATTGGGAGAGGGACTCACAAACGCGAATCCCGGAAGTTCGTCTCCGAACAACTCCCTCCGGTATCCCTCCATCTTCACCACCTGAAGATCGAGCCCCTGAAAGCTGTTTTTTTTCAGCAATAGCGCAATTTCGCCTACGGTCATTGCATGAACAAAGGGCACGGCAACAGCCCCGACAAACGACTCATACCCTTTTTCAAGCATGAATCCCGATGGAGGAAGCGGTGCGACCGGGTTCGGACGGTCAAGCACCATAAAGGGCACTCCGGCTTCCATGCACGCCTCCATTGCCAGCTTCATCGTTGATATATAGGTGTAACAGCGCGCACCGACGTCCTGAAGATCGAATACAACCAGATCGACGGTTTTCAGAAGTGCGGCAGACGGTTTTTTTGATGCCCCATAGAGGGAAAACACTCGAAGGGTATCGCCGATTACGGCTCCCCCTGCTTTTTTTCCGGCCTCCACGTTTACGGCGAAACCATGCTCAGGTGCCATGAGAAACGAAAGGGAAATACCATTCCTCAGCAGCATGGCATAATTGCTCTCGCCCCTTGCCGTCACGCCGGCGGCATTGGTAATCAGCGCAACCTTCTTCCCCTTCAGTTCACGGCAGCCCGATGCATCGAGCACATCGATCCCGCTCCGGAAAACGCCCCCTTGCAGAGGAATTGCCGACAGGACAAGACAGGCCAGCAACAGCACGAAAATTCGCAATCTATCCATAACAATCATTGATAAAACAGAAAAAGAGTCCTGCTCTGCCTGTCGTGAACTGCATGAACGGAACAGGCAAGAGGCAGGAGAAATACATACAGAACGGCATATGATGCATATCGGCCCTCTCCAGCCATAACGGGAATACGGCCGCAAAGAAAAAACCGGTTGTACAAAAAAAAAAGACAGCACCACAACAAGGTAATGCCGTCCCTATAAAGAAAAAACCGGTCGAAAAAAAAACTTCGTTTCCTATCGGAAAAACCCCGAAACAAGCATCATCGAAATGAGCAATACTCCTGAAAAATCCGCTGCTGCGGCAACTTTGAACTTTGCCCCCTTATGATAAACATTCTGTACTCCCATTATCAGGGAATAAACCAATACGGAAGAAAGAAGATAGAGCATGACGGTGGATTCTTTTGGTTTATAGCGCTCTTTCTCCTTATAGGGTCAAAAAGCGTACCAGAACAAAAAAACCAGACAAATCCACTCTTACAAAGGATATATACGTCAATAACAAGCCGACAGAGAGCAAGAACAGATACAAAAGAAGACAATGCGTCTCATAACGGAACACAGCTCCCCGTACAGAACAACCGCTCTGCATCATCGTTTCCGGACTGACTCTATCTGCAATACTGCCCCGCCATTCAGGCAGAAAACAGGTCGCAATCAGCAGTAAAACATGTCCGGAGAGGTGTGGGCACATTTTTTCATGAGCGATTTTTTTTGCATGATAACGTAAAAAATGCCATCATCAACAAGCCGTCAACAACAGCGCTCATCAGTCAAAACCGCTGAAGGGAAACGTTCCGCGAATATTGGCACCAGGAGTGCTTTAGCAATTCAAGCATGATTAAAGCCTTTTTCAGATACCTGTCCATATTCATTCTCTCTGTGGCAACGATTACGGGAGCCGTGTTCCTCAGCCTTGGATTCGCTGTCTCTTATCCGGCGCAAAAACCGGAAAAAGCCGATGTTATTGTGGTGCTTGGCGGAGACGATGGCCTGAGGGTGGAAAAAGGTGCCGAACTTTACAATAATGGATTCGCTCCCAATGTTCTTCTTACCGGTATCGATGCGCGATTTTACCGGCCCGGACGCCCTAACTGGCGCGAACGCCGCATGAGAGATCTCGGAGTTCCAAAAAAAGCCATCAGGGTCGACACCGAATCCGAAACCACCTGGGAAGAAGCCGTCAACGCATCGGAAACCCTGCAGAAACATAGATGGGAAAGCGCCATCGTCGTCAGCGATCCTCCCCATATGCTCAGAATTCACCAGACCTGGAGCAGGGTATTCGAAGGATCGTCAAAAAAAATCATTCTTGTCTCGACAGAACCCGACTGGTGGAATACCCTGCTCTGGTGGAAAAACAAGACAAGCTACCGATTCGTCATCAGCGAAATCAAAAAAAACATCTACTACTACGCGATCTATCTCTGAAATCCCTGCTGGAGATTTACCTCTCAAATCGGCAAACGCGAAGTCTTTTTCAAGCTGTTTTCCCTGAACGATTCATAGTACTATCATCATCATCACCTCACCACCGGATATGCCTCGAACAGAAAAGGAAATCTGCAGCTCATGCGGGCTTTGCTCGATTCAGGAATGGCCGATGCAGGAAAGCCTGCAGAGCTGCGTCTTCAAAAACGGCTGGCTCGGTAATCTCGAAAGGCAGCTGTTCGGCCGCGAAAGAAGCCTCGACGACCCTGTTGAGATGCGTTTCGGCATTACCACAGAACGATTTACCGCCCGGATGAAACAGAGGCTCCCCGATGCCCAGTGGAGCGGCATCATCACCGCAATGGCGCTCAGGGCTTTCGAGCGAAAACTTGTCGATGGCGTTGTGACGCTGCACCGGCATACGGAACAGCATTTTTTTTCCGTTCCCGTGCTCGCCTGCAGCAGTGAAGAGATTTACGAGTCAAGAGGCAACAAGCCGGTACTCTCTCCGGTGCTTCGCTCCCTGCAGACGGCATACCGTCAGGGATTGAAAAAAATTCTGGTCATCGGCGCGGCATGCCATCTGCACATGCTTCGCGATTTCCGCGAACGGTTCCCCTATCTGCAGGAGATGGAGATCTTCACTATCGGCATACCCTGTGTCGACAACATGGACCGGAGCCGATGGACCTGGGTTCTCGAACGGATTTCTGCATCTCCCTCGACAGCCCGCCACATGGAGTTCATGCAGGACTTCCGGATTCATATACGCCACAACGACGGCTCGACGGAAAAAATACCTTACTTCAGCCTGCCCCAGGAGCTCTCCGACCCTGCAATTTTTCCGAAGGCCTGCATGAGCTGCTTCGACTACCTGAACAGTCTGTCGGACATCACGATCGGATACCTTGCCGCCGAACTGACTCCGCAACTGGATCGGCAATGGGTGCTGGTGCGCACAGAGAAAGGCAGAGAGCTGCTCGACCTCGTAAACGACGAGCTCGACCGTTTTCCCGAATGGGGGGAGTGGAAATGCGACGGGTTTATCAGGCAGACAGCCGGAGGAATTATCGAGCAGATGAAGGATACCGGCAAAACCTATGCAGCCGAACCCCTCATACCCCAATGGATCGGACACCTGCTCAGTACCGCCATGGGCTTCATCGGCCCGAAAGGCATCGGCTTTGCCCATTATTCGGCCGACTACCACATGATCCGTCACTACTACTACGTCAAGTACCGGCTTCCGGATCATCTGGAGCAACTTGTTCCCGCCCACGTGCCGGTCATTCTCGAAGAGTACGGGCTCCCCTTATGAGCCAGCGCTGTCGTGCTGCGAAAAGAAATCCCGTTTTCTGAAAGGCGCGAGCAGCAGTTTGCCGAGCATTCTCGGTTTCGTCAGCCATCTGATTTCAGGAGAAGGCTCCCGCGCTGCAAGCATACGGTCCGCAAGAAACACCGATACCGTTTCGACATCGTCTGCCATCACATTGAAAAACTTCCTTTTCTTAAGACTTTCCGGAGAACTCTCAGCTGCCGTCATACGCAGAAGATCGGTCACCACCATACCGGGACTGAGCGTGCCGACCTGTACTCCCGATGATCGGGCTTCATGAGCAAATGATCGGGTAAAATAACTCAGTGATCGTTTCGTGGTGCCGTAAACGGTCATCCCGTCGAGCATGAACCCGTCGCTTCCGAACCCCTCCATGTTGAATATCTTCCCTGCTCCCCTCTTCCGCATTTCAAGAAAGGGAATGATGGTCCCCTGCACAACGCCATCGATATTGCAGTGCAGCACCCGTTCCACCGTTCCTGCATCGAGTTCCCAGACCTTCATGGTCTCGTGACTGATCCCTGCGTTATTGATCCAGATATCGACGCCGCCGAAATGAGCGAGCGCTTCACGATGCAGCAGAAACAATCCGTTACGGCAGCTCACATCAGCAGCGACGCCTCGTACCCGATCACCGTAGCGGCGGAAGCGCTCAAGAGCGGCATTGGTAGTTGCGGCAGAACTGCCGTTCACCATAACCCTGCATCCCCGCAAAAGAAACTGCTCTGCAAGCCCGAAACCTATGCCTCGGGAACTTCCGGTAATGACGACAGTCGTTTCTGACATGACAGTGGTGTTATCCATCATTGATTCTATAAAATCACTTGTAAACTTATTGCTTGTCGCGACGGCATTGACACTCCTGGCTGAAATCGTCGTCCTGCCAGTCGTCAGCATCCTGCGCTGAAGGGCGCTCGATTTTTCCGGTTTTTCCGCGGAACGGGGTCCAGAAACGGTGTATCGCCCTGACTGATTCGGCAACGGCATCCCGACACTGCAACCACTGCACCTCATCGATAGCGCTTTCCTCCCCGATATCAGCAAGAAGAAACAACGGCGCAAGGGCGGAAAACTCCGTATCCTCCTCGAACAGCGGCTGCCATGTTTCCCGCAACGGTTCGATGCCCACCAGAAACCCCTTTGCCCAGTTCCCGACGGCCGCCCTCTCCTCCGAGGTGTCGCTGAACGAACACCGTCTGAACAGCGGCAGATAGCTTTCGGAGTCGAGCGAAAGCACGGTTTCGACAAGCTGTCTGTATCGCACCATGAGCGAAAGGATTTTCTGCATCTCGTCTATCGAAGCGAAATCCGGAGCCGATTCGGCTTCAGGCCCCCACACCAGCGGAAGCCACCGTTCCGGTTCGAGCGGTTCCGGACCGGAAGCAAGCGCGGCAAAAAAGCCGTCGAGCATATCGAGATCCATAGCGCTTTTCGGCGCCGATGCGGAAAGAAGGAAATCCTCCAGTTCGCCAAGTTCGGCGCCGGTTACCGGTTTATTCGTATTGTCATTCATAAAATTGGGTAAACTGGCTTTTAAAAAAATTGAACCGCCAATAATCGCAGACCCTGATGACTTCCCTGCTCCGGAGCAACGATCCGCTTCACTTGTCCTGAAAACTAACCATTTGACCCCGAATTACCGAAGCAGGGCGCGATTATGGAGCACTTCGCGGTTTATTCTCTGAATACCTCCTACACCATACCCAACTCGAGTTTATGTTTTACTTTTTCCCATCCCGGGAGTACCGTATCGAGAAGTTTATAAAACTCGGAGCCATGGTCAGGAAACTTCAGATGGCAGAGTTCATGAATTACCACATAATCAATGCACACCTTTGGTGCTTTTACCAGTTCCGGGTTGAGCGTCACCATGCCTTTGTCAGAAAGGCTTCCCCAACGCTTCCGCATTCGCTTGATAGCGATAGCTGGCATGGGGAATGAAAAGCGAGAAAACCTGGGCCAGCAACGCTCCATGCTCTCATTGAACTGAAGAGAAGCTTTCGCCGCATACCATTTGTGCAACACTTTTTTTACGCTTTCCGGATTTGGTTCTTCCCGCAGGGAAATATGGAAGAAGCCCCTGGACAACTTGACACTGTTTTCATCTCCTTGAGCAATTTTCAGGCGATACTGTTTTCCAAGGTAAAGGTGGGTTTCACCATTGACATAGCATCGGTCAGGTGTCTTCGGAGTAAATTGTCTAAAGTAGTTCTGTTGTTGAAGAATCCATCGTGCTCTTTTAATTATCTTTTTCTCAATCAATGAGATACCTGATCCTGCCGGCGCTTTGACAACAACAGTGCAGTCAGGATGAACTGCAATTTCCATACTCTTTCTCTCGCAATACACAATACCATAATCGACTGTATGAAAACCATAGAGCAATTGACCACTGACAGTTGATAATTGACAACTTTGCTTATTCTCCATTATCCACTCTCCATTACCCATTACCCATTATCGAACGCTCCTGTGTTTGGCAACCTGCATGACCTTTTCAATTAATTCGTCCATTTGATCCAGTGAGAGCTCAATACCTTTTTTTGTTTTCAACTCATCATAAAGGTAGTCGTCAATCTCGTTGGCGGTTTGTTTCTGGGCATCTTCGTCATACCAGAAATGAACCTTTTTATGCTTTTCAAGAATGCGGTGTATTGCTATTGCGGTATTTGCAACAATCACTTCAAGATCTGCTTCACTCTTTACGCACTCTTCGCCCTTGCCGGCCAGCTCGATGAACGGCTTCAATACCCCATAGTACGCCATGGCATCTTCATTCCCGGAAAGCATATCCGGCACGTCATCGTGCACCTTGCCGACAACCTTATTCCTGATATCGACAACCCTGTTCAGGTACTCCAGATCGGATATTCTTTTTGCCCTGAATGCGTCAATGGCCTGCTGCACAAGTTTTGAGAATTTCTCGTAATAAGCAGGATCCTCATCCATTTTTTCCGTAATGACCTTTTTTGTGGCATGAGCAATCATGTCGGCTTTGGAGGCGCTGGTTTTCTTTGTGCTGTATACCCCTTGCTCCTCCTTGACCTGACTGAAGAGTTTGTCATCAAAAATATTGACCGGCTCATTGAGCTGAATAACCTCATTGGCCTGAATATGCGTATCGAGAAGCTTCTTGATTTTCGGCTCGTAATCCCTGTAATCAATAGCCTCCGCATACCTCAGCTTCACAGAAGCCTTCAGCGACTGGAATTTTCGCAAATCGGCCTTGTATCGCGACAAGGTTTTTCCGTCAGTATTGAACAGGAATTTTTCAGATGAAAGAGCTATTGCCAAGTTTTTGGCAAACTCGGCCAAACGACAGTAGAACTCCTCTCTCAGCTCATCATCGGCAAGCAGCACTTCATAAGCCTCTTCATCATAAGAGTGTTTTACCGTTTTAAAAAGATCCCACAAATCCGAATAGCGTCCCGGCAATTTTTCTATTTCGCTGTTGATCGAGCTGAGTGTGCCCACAAGATCAGCCTCATCAAAACCCTCGAAGGCGCTGTACATGGTCAGGGCTTTATCCAGTTCACCGAGAACATTCGCATAATCGACAATAAAACCAAACTCTTTGCCTTCGTAAAGGCGGTTAACCCGTGCAATGGCCTGAAGCAACGTGTGTTCCCTCAAGACCCGACACAAATAGAGAACCGCATTTCTTGGAGCATCAAAGCCGGTCAGCAGCTTGTCGACAACAATCAATATTTCGGGTTCGCTGCCATGTTTGAACTGGTTGATGAGCTGCTTGGTATACTCCTCTTCACTGCCATAGCGCTTCATCATTTTCTGCCAGAACTTCACAACCTCATCGGTCGTCTCATCATCTGTCTCTTCATAACCTTCCCGCATATCGGGCGGAGAAATAACAACATCTGAAGTAACGATACCGATCTCATCGAGGTAATCGTTGTATTTAAGAGCAGAAACTTTATTGGGAGCAACAAGCTGTGCCTTGAACCCGGTACCCTGCCAGTTTGCACGATAGTGTTCAGAGATATCAAATGCCCTCATGTAAATCACCTGATCTGCCTTGTTGAGCATCTCAGCCCTGGCATACTTACGTTTGAGATCTGCCTGCTGTTTTTTGGAAAGACCCTGTGTATGACGTTCAAACCACAAATCCACAGCCACCTGATTCTGGCTCATTTCAACATGCCGGCCCTCATACAAAAGAGGAACAACTGCACCGTCATCTACCGCCTGTGAAATGGAGTAATGAGGCTCAACCAATTCTCCAAATCTCGTGAAATTGTTTTTTTCCTTTTTCAACAACGGAGTACCCGTAAACCCTAAATAACAGGCATTGGGAAACATCTGCCGCATACGGGCAGAAAATGATCCAAACTGGGTACGATGGCTTTCATCGACGAGGATAAAAATATCCGGAGAGTCATCCTGATATTTCTTTACAGCAAACGCCTTATCGAACTTATGGATGAGAGTGGTGATAATCCCGGATTTTTTCTCGATAACCAATTCCAGAAGATTACGGCCTGAAGTTGCCCTTTCAGCGTCAAGTCCGCAGGCTGCAAAGGTATTGCCAAGCTGTTTATCCAAGTCATCCCGGTCAGTAACCAGTACAATCCTCGGGTTGAGAATCTCAGGGTCGAGAGCAAGGTTTCTTGCCAGCATGACCATGGTCAGGGACTTTCCGGACCCTTGCGTGTGCCAGATAACTCCACCCTTTCGTGAACCGGTTCCGTCAAAATGCTTAACCCGATTCAGTGTAGATTTGACAACAAAATATTGCTGATAACGGGCAATCTTTTTCAACCCGCCATCAAAGACGGTAAACTTCCATGCCAGTTCCAGCAGCCGTTCCGGTCGGCACAGTGCATACAGGGTTTTATCCTGTTCCGTAACAAGCCGATCCGTATCCTGCAGGGTGGGTTTGACATCAAGGGTGTAAGCAATGCTGGAAAGAATGTCTTTCTGCAACGTCTTGTTGACGATCTCCTGAAGTTGCCCGAACTCCCTGCCTTCACTATCAAGCAGCAGCTCTTTCCAGACACTCCAGAATTTTGCTGCTGTGCCCGTTGTGGCATACTTTGCACTGTTCTTGTTCAATGCAAGCACCATCTGGGTATAGATGAACAGTTTCGGGATATGGTCGTCGTTCTGGTTCCTGATGGACTGCGAAACTGCCTGATCGATCTCAACTTGTGGCGACTTGCATTCGATCACACAAAATGGAATGCCATTGACAAACAGCACGATGTCCGGACGGGCAGTCTCCGTGCTTCGGGCACGCTCAACACTATACTCAACAGTGACATGAAACCGGTTACGCTCAACATTCCGCCAGTCGATATAGTTGAGGTTAAAGCTTTTGGAATCACCCTCAATGGTCTGCTCCAGAGCAGTCCCAAGCGTGAGCAGATCATAAACCGCTTCATTGGTTTTCAGAAGCCCGTCATACTTGATGTTTTTCAACTTCTGCACGGCAGACTGAACATTTTCCTCACTGAAGAGGTAATCGCCTCCTCTGTAACGAATGCTGTTTATCTCTTTCAGTTGATTGCGCAGAATATTTTCCAGCAAAACATTTGACGTCCGGTCCTGACGTTCACGAAGCGCTTCAGCCGGAGAAAGATATGTATAGCCCATCGCCACCAGCAATTGCAGCGCCGGGATTTGAGAGGTCATTATTTCATTGGTTTCAAAACCACACATTACTTGACTCCTATATTAATCATGGGAAAGCATGACAGGACAGGTTTATGCGTTGTTGTCATCCTCAATGCGAGTGGACTTCAGTTGTTTTAAATCCTTCTCAAGTTCCCGAAAACTCTCTTCCTGCTGCGTCTGCTTCTGAGCCTCTTTGTACTTGCTGTATTCCAGTGCCGACTTTTCAAGAGCTATCTGATGGCTGATTGTCCCCGAATGGGTAAGCAGTTCGCGACCATTAAGCTGAATAATCGAATCGAGACGCTGAATCCAGTCCTTCATGTACATCGGCGTTAGCTGCTGCGCCATCACTTCCGCAAAAGCAAGGTATTGCTCCACCAGCAGGCCAAGCAATTTGATTTCATCTTCCTTGAGATAATTTTTTGCGATGCCCGCATCGCCCTTGCGTACAGGCTCTCCCTCTTTGTCAAAGGAGAGCATTCCCATCAGTGGCAGTGAAGCATCAGCACGGCGATAAACAAGCTCCGCTGCTGTCTGCGTACTGATTGCCCACAGTAACTTATTCTGCACCACCTTGAAAAAGGCGATGGTGCTTTCAGCTCCGGGATCATAATCGATGCTGGTGGTGTAGATATCTTTGATCTTCTGGTAAAAGAAACGTTCCGACAACCGGATCTCACGGATGCGCTCCTGGAGTTCTTTGAAATAGTTCATTGAACTGCCACTCTTGAACCGCTCATCATTCAACAAAAAACCTTTTACGATATACTCCTTCAGCCGCTGCGTCGCCCAGATGCGAAACCGCGTGCCCTGCTGCGATTTAACACGGTAGCCAACCGAAATGATGACATCCAGATTGTAGTACTGAACATCTTTGGACTGGGTTTTTCCTTCGATAGCACCATGCCGAGTGGTTGTCCGGAAATTCCGGACAACCACCATCTCATCCAGTTCACCCTCATTAAAAATATTGCGAATGTGCTCCGATATGGTCTTTTTGCTTTTGCCGAACAGCTCTGCCATATGTGCCTGCGTCAGCCAGACCGTTTCATCTTCAAGCCGTACATCTATTTTTATTCTACCATCCGGGGCCTGGTAGATAAGCAGGTCAGAGTTGGTCATTTGGATACCTCCATTACTAAAACTCGAAATACGCAAAAGGCACGAAAACAATTGAAACCACGAACAAACACTATTAAAAGATTAATCACTTAGGTTCTCCGGAAGTTCTTCCATATTGAGGGCTTCTAGAAAATCACTATTTCATCCGGATCAGCCTAACGCTTTCGATCTCAAATAGTACATCTATTATTATTTTATCGTTAACAGATTGGAGAACATATAATTCGGAATATTTCCTTAGACAAGGCACCAAATCAAATAACCCAAAGCAGTTAATAAAAGTATTGCAATAAACATAGTTAATGTGAGTGGAAGTTTATCGCGCCAAAACTTAAAATGCTTCTGTTCATCAACCCAGTCAATTTGGTGTTGCCAAAAAAATTTATAATGAGCAAACCAGTCACTAAACAAGATTTGCTTGCTTATGCAATTAGTATAATATCGTTGTGATATATCGTTAAACTCATTTTGTTCTTTTTCAAATAAGTCACTCGATGAAGATTTTACTTTGTAATACAGCACTTTAAGATCATAATAAATTGCGGTCAGCTCCTCTCCTTTTTTCATAAACTCATCTTTAGTTTCGTTGTAGCGCTCGATGTACATACCGGCTACTCCTAATACCAAAAAAAAAGCTGACAACGATTTTTCAGAAAGAACCTCAAAAACAAGCCCGAATATTCCAACTGCCATCGAGACAAATGCAATTATCCCAGGAACTTTATCTACAATGTCATAAGTAGCAAAATGCTTTTTTGCCCCAAATCCTACATTGTATGCAGTATCAGCTATTTGTTTTAATAGATTTTCTTTATTCATTCTACTCTCCAGATGCTATGGGCACGTCAATCCGATCCTTTGCAACTACAACACCGTTTTTGATAACATAACATTCTACGATGTGCTTACCCCTAAAACTTGTATGTTCAATTTGTTGATTGCTTCCTTTATCTGGCATAATTTGACCTCGTATTTGATTTTTTTTCTGTGCAATTTCGCCTCGATTTAAAACCTTCCATTCAAGGCGCCATGGAGGAGGGACTTCATTTTTTATCACATTGAAGGTTAATTTTTTTCTAGGGAGCAGAGGCATCATTTTTCTCAACATAGTTCTTAATGTATTCTCTCGAAAACCATCTTGATGTACATCACAATCAATTTCCAGATAGTACGTTATGTCAATAGGATACCTATCCTCGATAAACTCTTCAGTATTTTTCCATGTACTATTGGTTTTATTAGCATCTTCAGTGATATTTTGATCTTTTGCTGGAAAAGGTCGACCATATACCTTTTTCCATTTGTTGTGAGCGGATTCTGATTCACAAGCATCTATTGCCTCCAAACATAGCTCGTAAGCTTTTCTCGCTTTCTTTTGGAACTTCTTTTTAACTTTTACATTCTGCCTGCTACCGAGAGCTTTGTAATGATCCTGTTCAGGCTGTTCCATAAGATATTTGAAAAAGTCTCTACTCATCCAATCATAATACATATAACTCTTATCATCGTAATCAGATGTAGACTCAAGAAATTTATAAGCCAATGTGTCAATCAGGAGACCTCCCATAACAACACCGTGCTTGTTTTTCCATGCTCTTACCATCTTACATAATCGCCGCAGATTCTTATTCTTTTGATCAACAAAATCTTTCATCGCCGCTATTTCTTGCCGAGGTTTAGTGATTTTCCAACTCCCGCCATTGTAAGTATCTGGGTATTTGAAATAACTATCACCATTTTCATCTTCCTCTTCAAAAACAGGCTGAACCTCAATATGGAAGTTGGAATAGGTCACGGTCACGACAAGTCTATCAACACGAACATCTGTGTTGGGATATCTAGCCTTAATAGCGTCTTTGGTATCATTTAACAAATCGAACTGTTTTCCTTCATTGTAGGTATCCCACTCACTCACTGGCATGATATACAGCATATCCAAATCGGAAATTCCTTTTATAGCTGTCCATCGACCATAGGAACCAACCTGAAGACTATTCGCAGTCTTTGATTCTGTGTCACGAAATTTCTTGTTGATGCTCGCCGTAATCTCTCCGTATCTCAAACTGATCTGCTCCGCATTATCCACCTTGAGATTGTTAAGTAAATCGCTGAACATTTCTGAAGTAGTCATAATGTAACCTCATATTTTTTTATAATTTCCGCATTGACACTCCATTCTCCAGTCAACATCTTCTGCATCAGCCCGCGTTTCTGCTGTTTATATTTATCCAGTAATTGCTTCAAAAGATCAATTTCCTTCTGGGCAACATTCAATGTCTCGGCTATTTTCCATTGTTCTTGCAACGGTGGAACCGGAATTTTGATGCTCATAAAATCAGGGATACTAATCTGTTTGCCGTCACGGATTCCAATCACAGTAAGACTCAAATACTTCTCAATGAAGAGATATGATTTGAAAAATAACCGATAAAAGTCAATGCTTATCTCCATCTTCGGACGCAATACTGTGTATGCCGGGCTAATAAGTCCCTGATAGTTTGAGTATTCAATCCCACCTTGAAATGAACGAAGGCTTATTGCAAAATCACCACATTTGATACGTTTATAGGCTTCAGTAGTTCCGTCTGGTGACATGACTCGACCTTCCAGCATGCTTCTTGGTATTACTCCACAGTTTTGAGTCACCGAAAGCAACTCTTCATCAGAAAAACCCTTTTCCGTGATCGTATCAAAAATTTTCTTTGGTTTAATGTGCAACCACTCCTCGCTCTTCAGGCCTATTTTGCTTTGGATATAACCTCTAAACAGCTTTTCTTTCACTTGAATCAGCCGTTCGGTTTTCTCGATAGCCTCATCCCAGACAGAAAGCAACTCAGCAATCGCTTTTTGCTCGGAAAGCGAAGGAAGATTTATTTTCTGAATCTTAAGATTTTGTGCATTAATAACAGGAACTAAGCCATCATTGCAAAACTTCGCCAAATCTTTTAAGACAAACCAATAATACAAAAACTCATTATAACACTGATCCGTATTCTTTACAGTTATAACTATCACATTATCATCTGTCAGACAGTCTCTAACCAAAAGTCGTTTATTATTATTTCTTAATGCAGCTCCAACTCTTGGAAAAACTATGCTACCCGACACAAATGGCTGTACATTTATTTCCTTTAATGCCTGATCATCAATCGAATTTAGATATACATTTAAATACTTGGTATTTTTTGGAGAGCCAACATCAGCTACTTTTATATACGGCCACTTCTTTCCTTGCTGCCCCTGATATTTAGGTTTGAAGGTATAACCCTGCTTTATCCGTGCAACGTCTCCTAACAACATTGTTTTCATCGCACTATCACCATCAGTTTTTCAGCCATTCTCACCCGCACTTCCGCCACCTCCTTTTCATTGATCATCGTTTTTCCCCCCCAGTTTTTTCTCCGACGATTGCGCCCGTCGCTCCAGTTTTTTCAGATCCTCTTCAGGTTTCGGCAAATCTTCAGGCATGGTACCACCCAGTTCCTTGATGGTCTGGCGTACTTTTTTACCGACATCAAAATGGGTCTTGTTGGCTCTGGTCTTTCCCTGAACATTTTCCCTGCGGAGTTTTTCATCTGTCTGCGTAGCACGAAAGAGGTTGGCAGCCAACTCTGTGCTGCCCATATTATCGAGGATATGCTGACTTTTTTTCAGTCCTTTGCGTTGATGAATGCCCTTGGCATCCAGTCCGCCATAAAGCCCCTGGTAACCATGATTCTGAAAAATGGCAAAATCGAGAGTGGTTTCCACCCCCGCCTGTTGAGCAGTTTCCACCAATTGTTTGTTGTGCTCACGCATTTCGTTACGCAGGAAGAGTCGTTTTTCCTCCTCCTTGAGTCGCTTGAAAGCCTCATCGTCCGCCAACTCTTGCCGGCGGGTCTGGATAGCGAAATAGGTCTGACCGTTGGCGATAACAGGCTTGGCAGGATCGCTATTCTGCACAATCAGATAACAGGCATAACGGGAAAACGCATAGGATTCCATTTTGCGCTCAGCACCCGATCCAATCGGAACCATCTCGTGCATCTCCACGAAATGGTCTTCAATCGGTTGCCCACTATTTTGACAAGCCTTTTTAGCTTTCTCAATAACCGGTAAAAAATTGCGAAATTCCGCATAATCGAGAATCTTGGCCAGTTGCCGAGCCATCCAATAGTCTGAGCCATTTCCACCAGTCTGCTTAATCTCCTCAAAAGTCTGGTGATGTATTTTTTCTATCTCCTTGCTGCTCATCGCTGAATCTCCTTAAGTTTTTCGGCCATCTTCAGGCGCACCTCTGCCAGCTCTTGTTCCAGCTTGTCAATTTCCGCCTGAACGGCATCAATATCAATCTCCTCTTCCTCTTCAAAGGTATCCACATAACGAGGAATATTGAGGTTGAAATCGTTTTCCTGTATCTCAGTAAAGCTGGCAACATGGGCATATTTTTCGACCTCTTTGCCTTCGCTGTAGACCCGCATGATCTTTTCGACCTGTTCTTCGGAAAGAGTGTTCTGATTTTTGCCTGACACAAACTCCCGACTGGCATCAACAAAGAGTACCTCTCTGCATAACTCCCTGTGTCCGCCTTTTTCCCTGGAGCGATCAAACACCAGTATGGCAACCGGGATGTTGGTGGTTGGAAAGAGATTGCCCGGCAGTCCGATTACCGCATCGAGCAGATTCTCTTCGATCATTTTCTGGCGGATACGCCCCTCAGCAGCACCCCTGAACAGCACTCCATGTGGTACGACCACCGAAACACGGCCCTCTTTTTCGAGTGCTGTTTCAACCATATGGCTGATAAAGGCCCAGTCTCCTTTACCCTTGGGAGGAACCCCGCGCCAGAACCGGTTATACTGATCGTTTTCGGCATTTTCAGCCCCCCACTTGTCCAAAGAGAACGGCGGATTGGCCACTACGCAATTGAATTTCATCAGCCGGTCATTTTCCACCAGAAGCGGACTGTTCAGGGTGTCGCACCACTCGATGCGGGCACTGTCGAAACTGTGAAGAAACATATTCATGCGGCAAAGCGCCCATGTGCTGCCGTTTGACTCCTGACCGAACAAAGCGAAATTACGATCGCCAACCACTTTGGCCGTCTGTACCAGAAGACCTCCTGAACCGCAGGCTGGATCACAGATACGGTCACCGGGTTTTGGTCCGGCCAGTTTGGCAACGAGCTCCGTAACTTTAAGCGGGGTGAAAAACTCTCCTGCCTTTTTACCTGAATCCGAGGCAAATCGCTCTATCAGGTAGATATAGGTGTTACCAATGACATCCTCTGAAACAAGACTTGGCTTCAGATCCAACTGCGGTTTGTAAAAGTCTTCCAGCAGTTGCTTCAACCGTCGGTTACGATCTTTGGTCTTCCCAAGGTTTGACTCGCTGTTAAAGTCGATATTCCGGAAAACCCCTTCGAGTTTGTTTTTGTTGGATTCCTCAATGTGGTCAAGGACGATATTGATCAGATCTCCGATATTGGCCGCAGCCCTTCGCTCATAAAGACTGTAGTATGTTGCCGGAAACTCATCAAGAAGCGCTTCTTCGCCGTTCTCCCTGTTTTTTTCGATCAGTCTGATAACCGGGAGAACAAAGCGCTCCCGCTCCATTTTGCGAAGGATACGGGCATCATCACTGCCGTACTGCTTCTGATACGTTGCGTAATGATCCTGCCAAACATCCGAGATGTACTTTAAAAACAGCATCACAAGGATATAGTCTTTGTACTGTGCCGGATCGACAACTCCTCTGAAGGTGTCGCACGCAGACCATGCCGCATTGTTGATATCCTTCTGATCGATCTTTTTACTCATGCTTCATTCTCCTTTTGCAAACCGCGTTACTACCATTGAAATATATTGCTTCCGCTTTGCGGCAAGCAGACTCGACAGTGTCTGTTCACGTGCGGCAAGCGAGGCCAGCTCTACTATTTTTTTTTGTTTCTCCATTGGAGGCAATACAACCCTCAGATCCTCAAGAACTTCCTTGCTGATCATCTTCTGAGTCGTCCCTATCGCCCTGCTGGTCAAAAAAATCTGCGCTTCACGTTGACTGAGATACCAGTTCAGATACTCAGGCAAAACCCTGTCAGGTTTTGTAACCCTGATTCTCAGCAAAGGAGCGGCCACAACGGCCATACCCGGATTTTCAAGAAGAATCGCTGCATTGCTTACGAGCCCACGTGACCGAAATACAAGATCTCCCTTACGGACAAGGTGGTGATCTTTTACTTTATCCATATCTATCATGATCAGCTCATCGCAACCAACGGTGTTGTTGTCGAGCAGATCTTTCATCTGGATGACCGCTATCCCCCCGCCTTTCGAGACCTCAAGACGAGACCTGAACGAGTACCCCACCTGCACATTCGCTATATTTTTTATCCCTACCTCCACAAGCCCTCCCTGATTCTCTGGAATGTCATTTCTACAAAAAAACAAATTTTTTGTAGAAAACCAAATATTTTTTTCAGAAATACCATTCCTGCATTTTATCCTCCGTTTCTTTGAAAAAATCCTTTCCTGGTAACAATGGATCACCTACAGCAAGGATTGAACGACTGACCGAAGCCATTTCATATAAAGGCAGAACCCCTCACCGGTGCAGTGCTGCGCGCACCGGGACATTCGGGTCGGCAAAGCCTGAAAACTCGCAGATGAGAAAATAGATCGGGCCATTGAGGAGATATGCCGCCTGCATCCATCCCGGCACATGAATACAGTCAACCAGAGGCAGGCCTGCGTAGTTTGCCGTGGCGATATCGCGGAAATGGAAATAGTGGCAGGCAACTATTTCGGAACCGAAAAGCAGCGACCAGTAAAGCACCACGAAAAAAATCAGTCTGCCCGTCAGCGTGCGGTTCGGAAAAATCCTTACCCAGCAGGAGTACATCAGATAAACACCGAACAGACCTGTAGCACAGGCGAAGAGCGGATCAACGGTATAGCCCCCGATGAGCAGCATTTCACGGTTATAGCCGTACTGCCCTTTTGCGATGAAAAACCAGCAGCAGGCGACCAGCGAGGCGGCGAGCAGATGACGAATGGCCTGGCGCCGGGAGGTGAGGTAAAGGTAGGGATAGAGCAGAATGTAAACCGCAACCATCGTAAAATCGGCACGCACGCCGCTGAAGCCGAGAGAGAAAAGCACTCCTGCACAGATAAGCTTGTCGGCAATCATGACCGGTTTACTGAAAGGAAGGGAGGGCGGATATGAACTGCGCATCGATGTTGATCCCATTTTAAACCGGGGAATAACCGGTTACTCCATCCGTTAACCAATACTTATTCAATGCAGCAGGCCGAAACGGGAAAACACCTTGAAAGATTCCTCTATTCCGCGCAGACATCAGAAATGCAGCCTCGCAATGGAGGCGAAATTGGTGAGCACCTGCCTGGCTTCGGAAGTTTCGCGAACCTGCCCCAGAAGCTCGCCGGATCGGAGTTCCCCTTCAGCCGCAATATACTCCTTCATGACCGGAACCGTGTATTCGGGATGAAACTGCACCCCCCATGCGCAGCTGCCTGCACGGAAGGCGTGAACGGAATCGTGTGCGTTGCGGGCAAGAGCGACCGCTCCCTGGGGCAGTTCGAGCACCGACTGCTCGTGAATGGTATGGGCGTGAAACGTGGCCCCGACCCCTCTGAAAAGCATGTCCGAAAGGCCATCTTCAGTGAGCGAAACCAAAACCGTTCCGATCTCCCTGCCAAGGGGGTTATAGCCAACCTGTCCGCCAAGAGCGCGCCCGAGGAGCTGATGGCCGTAACAGATGCCGAGAAATGGAGTGGCACTTTCGATCAGCGAAGGTATCCAGGCCTCGATGGCAACGCTCCAGGGAAGATTATCGGTAACCATTGCATGGGAACCGCTTACAAGCACCCCGCAGCACGCTTCAGGCGAAGGGAGAGGGGCGCCGGCAAACACATCGACAACCGCGACGGGAAGTCCGGAACAGGCCACGGCTGCCGCTATCCAGTCATCGAAATCGCCGAGCGCCTGCACGGTCGAAGCATAGGTCGTACCGGCCTTGATGATATGGAGTTTTTTCATGGTATCTTTTTCATGGCAGAAAATCTATCATTTTCAGTAGAGCGCTGCAAGCTGCAAACGCATAATATCCGCGCATTTTTGTACACTCTTCTTAAGGGCACCCGTTAACGGCGCGAGATCTCCAGTAAAACGACCTATGGCGACACCATCTTCAGATACCGAAAACAACGCTGAACGCGAACTCCGGCAGGAAACGGTTACCGGCACCGTTGAACGGGTAACCTACCATAACGAGGAGAACGGATTTTCCGTGCTTAAAATCAGGGCGAGAGGCAGTCGGGATGCCGTGACGGTTGTGGGCAACAGTCCGGCAATATCTCCCGGAGAGTTTATAGCCTGCACGGGAAGCTGGCAGAACAACCGCACCCACGGCCTGCAGTTCAAGGCCGACGGGATCGACATCATTCAGCCGACAACGGCCGACGGCATCGAAAAATACCTTGCATCCGGCATGGTCAAGGGCGTCGGGTCGTTCTACGCAAAAAAACTGGTCAAGAAATTCGGAACCGGCGTACTCGACATACTCGACAGCAATCCCGAACGGCTGCTTGAAATAGAGGGCATCGGCAGAAAAAGGCTGGAGCTGATCACGAAATCATGGGAGGAGCAGAAAGCCATCCGGGAAATCATGGTTTTTCTGCAGTCGCACGGAGTCGGTATCGCCCGGGCGTTCAGAATCTATAAAACCTATCGCCAGGATGCCATCAAAAAGGTTTCCGAAAACCCCTACAGCCTCTCCCTCGATATTGACGGCATCGGCTTTCTCACCGCCGACACCATCGCCTCGAAGCTCGGCATAGCTCACGACTCGCTCATCAGGGCAGAAGCCGGAGTGCGCCATGTTCTGCAGGAACTGGCCTCCAGCGGCCACTGCGCCGTGCCCAAAGAGCGGCTGGTGCAGGAATCGGCCGCCATGCTCGACATCTCCGCTCCGATCGTGGAAGATGCCATTGCCGTGGAGACCGGAAAGTTCAATCTGGTGCGCGAAACCATTGACGGAGAAGAGATCTTTTATCTCGCGCCGCTCCACCGCGCCGAAGAAAAAACCGCTGCGGCGCTCGCCGCTCTTCTGCGGGGCAAGACGCCATGGAAAGGGATCGATCTGCAGAAAGCCGTGGTGCAGATAACCGAAGAGACCGGCCTGCAGCTCTCCCCTTCCCAGAAAGAGGCGCTTGCGCTTGTGCTGACCAACAAAGCCGCAGTCATTACCGGAGGCCCTGGCGTCGGCAAAACGACGCTCGTGAACGCCATTCTCAGGGTCATCCGAAAAAAAACCACCAAAATCCTGCTCTGCGCCCCTACCGGCCGCGCGGCAAAACGGCTCTCGGAATCGACCGGTATGGAAGCGAAGACCATTCACCGCCTGCTTGAATTCGATCCCAACAGCGGCGGCTTCAAACGCGGCTCCGGAAACCCGCTCGAAGCTGATATGGTGGTCGTCGACGAAACCTCGATGGTCGATATCGTGCTGATGAGCAAGCTCCTCTCGGCAGTTCCGGCAAAAGCCGCACTGCTGCTTGTGGGAGATGCCGACCAGCTCCCCTCCGTGGGCCCTGGTGCGGTACTTACCGATATCATCGCATCCGATGCGGTTCCGGTAGTACGGCTCACCGAAATTTTCAGGCAGGCGGCCCGGTCGCAGATCATCGTCAACGCCCACCGCATCAACAACGGAGAAATCCCCCGCAACGCCGAAGGCGAAGAACTGTCGGATTTTTATGTGGTGAACTCGCAGACGCCCGAAAATATCCATGCCAAGCTCATGCAGATGGTAACCGAACGCATCCCGGCCCGCTTCGGTTTTCATCCGGTGCGCGACATACAGGTGCTCACCCCGATGAACCGGGGCGGACTCGGTTCGCGCGCCCTGAACGCCGAACTGCAGAAAGCGCTCAACGGCAGCGCCGAGCCGAAAGTATCGCGCTTCGGCTCCATCTTTTCGCCGGGCGACAAGGTTATCCAGATGGTCAACAACTACGACAAGGAGGTCTTCAACGGCGACATCGGCGCCATAACGGCAATCGACACCGAGGAGAGCGAGCTGACGGTCGATTTCGACAAACGGCCCGTACGCTACGAGTTCAGCGAACTCGATGAACTCGCGCTGGCCTACGCGACAAGCATTCACAAAAGCCAGGGCTCCGAATATCTCGCCGTCGTCATTCCGCTCGCCATGCAGCACTTTACGCTGCTCGAACGGAACCTGATCTACACCGCCGTCACGCGGGGAAAAAAGCTTGTGGTCATCATTGCCCAGCCAAAAGCCCTCGCTCTTGCGGTAACAAACAGAAAAGCCGACCGCCGCATGACCACGCTCGCCCTTAAGCTGACTGAAGCCGCAGGAAACCCGAACCCCTGAAAATCGTCTTGCGGTGTCATTGCTTCGCTTTTTTACTATATTTGGCGCATATGAACCGTTTTCAACTCTTTTAACCGGTATTCCATGGTATTGCGGATCGAAAACTTCCGATACCCGGCCTGAGTCATGAAACATCATTCGCTCATATTTCTTACAGGGTTCAGCGGATCGGGCAAATCGACCATCGGGCCGCTGCTTGCAAACTCCCTCGGCTACGGCTTCATCGATCTCGATCAGGAGATCGAGAGCAAGGCGGGTAAATCCATAACGAAAATTTTTGCCGAAGAGGGCGAACAGGCTTTCAGGAACCTTGAACTCGAAACGTTGCGGCAGCTTACCGGAAAAAAGGAGCTGGTTGTGTCGCTTGGCGGAGGCGTTCTTGAAAATAACGACTGTTACGGCCTCATCAGGGAGAACGGAACGCTCGTCTATCTGAAATCGTCGCCCAGATCGCTGGCCAGAAGACTGTGCAACAAAACCGACCGTCCGCTGCTCAAAGGCGAGCACGGAAAAAGACTTTCTCATGAAGAGATTGAACTGAAAATCAGTACCATACTTGAAAAACGTGAACCGCGATATGCAACGGCCGACCTGAACGTACAAACCGACATCAAACGTATCGGATTTACCGTGGAAGAGTTGACCAGAAAAATCATTCGTTTTGTCCGGCAAGCCGAACAGGCCCGGCTGAAACAGCAATCCGACAACAACAGAGAGAAACAGTGAGCAGCACGATCATCGTAAACACCCCGGTGCTTTCAGGTGCCAAAGCACTCTACCAAAAGCATGGCCTTACGGCAAAAACAGTGGTCATCTTTGACGAAAACACCCGGAATCTGTTCAGGGATCAGGTTATCGCAACCCTTGAAGCCGAAGGGTTCCGGCTGCTCGAACTGACCGTACCGGCCAGGGAGACCTCGAAAAGCCTCAATGCCGCATACCGGCTCTATGCAACCATGATCGAAGCGGGAGTCGACCGAAGCTGGAACCTTCTTGCGGTCGGCGGGGGCGTCGTGGGCGATCTCGGCGGTTTCATAGCGGCAAGCTACTATCGGGGCATTCCGGTCGTGCAGTGCCCCACCACCCTGCTGGCCATGACCGACAGCTCCATCGGCGGCAAGGTTGCCATCAACCATCCGCTCGGCAAGAATCTTATCGGCTTTTTCCATATGCCTGAACTGGTGCTGATCGATCCGTCGTTTCTGAGAACCCTGCCCGAACGGGAAATTTATGCCGGCATGGCAGAAGTCGTCAAATACGGGTTCATTGCCGACCGCACCTTTCTCGACTGGCTCGAAGAGCATTTCGACCGCATTACGGCCCTTGAAGAGCCGTTTCTCACCGAAGCCGTAAGGCGAAGCTCTTCGATCAAGGCCGACGTCGTCGAAAAAGATTTCAGGGAGACTACCGGACTGCGCGCCACCCTCAATTTCGGCCACACCTTTGCGCACGGCCTTGAAAAACTTGCCGAATACCGGTATCTGCGTCACGGCGAAGCGGTCACCCTTGGCATGATCTGCGCGCTCTGGCTATCGAACGGACTCGGATACCTTTCAGAAAAAGATCTGCAGGGCGGCCTCGACCTGCTTGCCCGGTTCCGCTTTCCCAAGGGAGTGATCAAACGCAGATTTCTTGCCCACAGCAGCGAAGCGCTGCTTGAAAACATGTTTTCCGACAAAAAAAAGCTCGACAGCAAACTGCGTTTCGTGCTGCTGAAAAAACCCGGCGAGGCGTTTCTTCTCGAAGAGAATGTGGACGATCGTGAAGTTCTGAAGGCGATAGAGCGGGCTCGTGCGTTCGTCGCTACTGCCGCGAAGCATTAAGCTCGTAAAGATAACAGGCCCCCTTGGCTACGGCGTGTTCGACAAGCTGCGGCCGTGCGGCCAGAAGCCCGGCAACTGCCGTGGCATTGCCTCCGGTTACCATCATGGCCGGTTCCCCTTCCCCCTGCTCCTGCAGTTCACGGGAGATCCTGGCGACGAGACCGTCCAGCTGGGCTATGCACCCCCAGAAAATACCGTTTCTGATGCATGCAACGGTCGAGCGGCCAAGCAGCTCTGCCGGCTGATGGATGGAAACGAGAGGAAGCTGCGCAGTCCTTTCGTGCAGCGCGCCCGCCATAAGGTCGAGGCCCGGCATGATAAAACCTCCGAGATAGACCCCTTCGGCACCCAGCACGTCGATGGTGATTGCCGTACCGACGTCGAGCGCGATCAGAGCCTGCCGGGGAAACAGCTTTCTGCCTGCGGCACAAAGGGCTATCCGGTCGACTCCGAACGACGAAGGCGATTCGTAGTGCAGTGAAAACGGCAGCTTCATACCGGACGACACCAGCAGCACCTCTCCGCCAAGGGAACGGGCAAGGTAGTCGCGTACCGACTCGCTGACAGCCGGAACCACGCTGCAGAGCACCGCATCGCGAACGGCCGGGCCTGCTCCTGCAAGCGGATGAAACGCTTCGGGGAGCCGGTCCGGCTCGGCAAGGATATCCGTGGAAAATCCGAACATATCGATAACGGCATCCTGCTGAAAAACGGCACAGGTAACCGTTGTGTTGCCGATGTCAACAACAAGAAGCGGGTTTTCTTTTTCGGAAGGCAGCATAACCGATACTCTCCTGCAATAAAAAAATCAGGGGCGTTTTACAGGAACGCCCGTCCTGGTGGACAAGGAGACGAGAAAGGTTTCGAAACCCTTGAGATTTCTGGTCACAAACAGCGAATCTTTCACCTTGCCTTTGCCTGCCACAATAAAAATTTTCGGTGGGGGATTATAGGTGATCGGCTCCTGATAGACTGCCGTAATATCGTCAAGAGCTAATTTCGTTTCATTGCCCTTGCGGTCAAGATAGAGCAGTTCGTCGCCGGCAATCTTGATAGAATCGCCATCCTGACCATGCTCGCCGACAAAACGGGTGTTGTAGTAATTGGGGCCGCCAAGCGCAATGGTGGTAAGAATGATAAGCACGGCCGTTTTCCAGAAACAGCCGAGATCGACCCCATAGGAGAATTTGCCGTACCGAAAAAACAGCGCCCACCCTGTACCGAGAAAAAGCATACCGAGACACCATGTTGCAATATAATAGTAATCCATCCACCAGGCTGGATAGGTCATCGGATACTGAAAAACCTCAGGCATAGAATTCGGGCTTTATGTATTGAATAATATTCACCTAAAATAAAAAAAGCCTGCCAATTATCAGGAGTTATTAACCGGATATTCCAATTCCGACTCATCAGGCACAATCCCCCCCTCCTATCCTGACACGTAACACTTCCCACAATCTTCACCCTCTCCTCCCGCGAAGCGATACTCCGCGATGCGACAGCAAGCATACTCCCGTTCTCAAGCGAACGATACTCCTCTTCCCCAGCTACCGGCTACTGAATACCTGCCCACCGCTCACAGCCAACCGCCCACAATCTTCAACCTTCACCATCCCGAACCCCTGCGAATTCCTTTCGCCAAAGCCGCACTCGTACCCTATCTCCATCAGCTCCACCGGAGCTTCAAGCCTGAAAGGGGCAAGCAGACCTTTAACTTTGGTTTCGTCTGGCCGACCCTCCTTGATGGTAATAAGCTTCTGAATCTTGCCGTTTTTGCGATCCGCATAGTCCTGATCGAGCGTGAAACGGAAATGTGCTCGACCTGCATCGAGCCGGCTGCCAAAAAGGGCCTCATACTTCCTGCACAGATTATCGAACAGCACCCGTTCGAAATCTTCATCGCCGGGAAAAAGATACTGCGCATAGTGAGCTTCTAAAGCAAAGGGGACGCTCCTTATTATTGCAACAATTCTTCCAAACAGGAAACATCAACGGTCATGGCTCTACGATGCGTCTCCCCTGTTGTCCCCGATTACCTTTGCGATGACCTGCCTGCCGAATGCTCCGACGAGGCCGTGAGCTTCTAAAACAAAGGGGACGCTCCTTATTACTGCAACAATTCTTCCAAACAGGAAACATCAACGGTCATGGCTCTACGATGCGTCTCCCCTGTTGTCCCCGATTACCTTTGCGATGACCTGCCTGCCGAATGCTCCGACGAGGCCGGGCACGAGACGGTAGGCCAGCGCCGTCAGGCGGGCTCGGGCGGGAATGATGATCAGCGCGCGGTTGCGTTCCACTCCCCGCAGGGCTTCGCGGGCAACCTTGTCAACCGTGCAGAGCGGCCCGGCGGCAAGGGTAAGATAGTTACGGACGTCAGGCTGCCACCTCCCCGGGTGGGAACCGGAAGCTGCGCCTTCGTCGAGCAGCGGCGTTTCGACGCCTGCCGGACAGATGGCGCTAACGCGTACGCCGTACCGTTCGGCTTCGTAGCGGAGGCTTGTGCTGAGCCCTACCACGGCGTGTTTGGTCATGGCGTAGGTCGAAAGCAGCGGAGCGGGAGCGAGCCCGGCAAGCGATGCCGTGTTGACGATGTGGCCGCTCCGCTGACGAACCATGAGTGGATAGGCTGCAAGCGTACCGTTCACCACCCCTCGGATGTTGACGTCGATGATCCTGTCGCATTGCTCTTTTTCGAACTCGTGTACTTCGCCTGCATGCAGGATACCGGCATTGTTGAAGAGAACATCGATAGTGCCCGCATCCCGTGCGACACGCTCGACAAGTTCGCGAAACGCTGCAGCATCGCGAACGTCAAGCGTGACGGGGTGTGCATTGGATCCAAGCGACGCCGCAGCTCTTTCCGCCCCGGCAGCGTCGATGTCCGCTGCCCAGACCCTTGCGCCGCGTTCAGCGAGTCCTGCAGCGAGTGCGAGCCCGATGCCGGAAGCGGCTCCCGTCACGATGGCGTTTTTACCTTTCCAGAACGTATCCATGTGGAATCTGATTTATTTCCATTCCAGTCTTTGCATAAAATATACCGCACAACAGATTACCGAAAAACCAGGGCTCGAAAAAATGAATGGGAAGGTTAGGATTGTGGGCTGTGGGCAGTGGGCGGTGGGCGGTGGGCGGTGGGCGGGATGTCTGTATTCAGTAGCCGGTAGCCGGGAAGAGGAGTGAGGATTGTGGGCTGTGGGCAGTGGGCGGGAAGTCGGTATTCAGTAGCCGGTAGCCAGTATTCAGTAGCCAGTAGCCGGGAAGATGGGTGAGGATTGTGGGCAGTGGGCGGGAAGTCGGTATTCAGTAGCCGGTATTATGTAGCCAGGGGAGATTGATGAAGATTGTGGGCCGTTTGCAGTGGACGGCAGGCCGGAAGCCGGTAGCCCGGGGAATTGAAAAGGAAGAATTTTGCCCACGGATTTTCACGGATTGACACGGATGGAAGATGGGTGAGATTGGGTTAAGCGCTATGGGTTATGCTTTTTCGCCATTGAGCTATCCAACTATCTCGCCATCCAGCCATGAAGAGGAAGAACGCGGTTCCCGCTTATTGAAATCGGATTTTCACGGATGGAGAAGGGGTGAGCTGTTAGCCGTGGACAGTTAGCCGGAAGTCGGTATTCAGTAGCCGGTATTATGTAGCCGGGGGAGACTGATGAAGATTGTGGGCCGTTTGCAGTGGACGGCAGGCCGGAAGCCGGTAGCCCGGGGAATTGAAAAGGAAGATTTTTACCCACGGATTTTCACGGATTGACACGGATGGAAGATGGGGGTGATTGGGTTAAGCGCTATGGGTTATGCTTTTTCGCCATTGAGCTATCCAGCTGTAAGAGTAAGAACGCGGTTCCCGCTTATTGAAATCGGATTTTCACGGATGGAGAAGAAGGTGAGCTGTAGGCAGTGAGCGGTGGGCGGGAAGTCGGTATTCAGTAGCCGGGAAGAAGAGTATCGTTCGCGGAGCGAATGATACTCCCTCGATGCGTCAGCGAGAGATACTCCCGCGAAGCGATACTCCTTTTTCTGAGCACGAATTTACACGAATTGGCACGGGCAATATAACTTCATAGTTGTATTGGAAATGGAATAACACCTGCCTCCCGGTATCTGTAAGCTGCAGCTGCAATACCGGATAGTTGAGACTCGACTCACCATCTGCGATTTTACGCTGAACCTGAATGATTGCATACAGATGATTCCACGACACCCTGCATCTACCTCGAAATACAAAGCATCGCAATATCGTGTCGTTACCGGGAGCGGACCGGGAGAGTCGCAAAAATCAAAAGCGGAAAGGAAAGTTCAGCGGTTTGCGTAACTTTACCTGTACAGGGGAACATTTCCACGAACGACGATTCAACCTACCGCGATGAAATCATACCACAAGGAACTCTGGATGCAGGTGCCTGCCAGAATGGACTTCGTCAACATTACCGGCGATGTGGAAAAGGCGCTTCTCGAGAGCGGCATCCAGGAAGGGTTATGCCTGGTCAACGCCATGCATATTACCGCTTCGGTGTTCATCAACGACAATGAACCGGGTCTGCACCAGGATTACAAACGGTGGCTTGAAGAGCTGGCGCCTCACGAGCCGATAAGCCGGTACCGCCACAACATGACCGGCGAGGATAACGGCGATGCGCATCACAAGCGGCAGATCATGGGGCGCGAGGTGGTTGTTGCCGTTACGAAGGGCAAGCTGCATTTCGGGGCTTGGGAACAGATATTCTATGGCGAGTTCGACGGCATGCGCAAGAAGCGGGTGCTGGTGAAGATTATCGGCGAATAGGGTAAAACAAGCGAGGGCCTGCAGATTGCAGGCCCTCGGCGCTTGTAGTATTGAACCGGACTCTCTTAGTGCTCGAAGAGCATTTCAGAGTAGGTCGGCAGCTGCCAGCGGCTGCGGTCGACCATCAGTTCGAGCCTGTCTGCAACGGCACGGACTGCGTTCATGAGCGGAAGCAGTTCGTCGGCACAGAAGTCGGCTTTGCCGAATTCGCTTTCGATGGTTTCAATCTTTTCGACGGCTTCATCAAGCTCGGCGGTCAGATCGATCAGCGACGAAAGATTCCCGGCAAGGTTCTTCAGATGGTTTGCCTGGCTGGCAACCGCACCGTCGGAAAGGCCGATAGCTTCAGCGGCGGCAAGCAGGTTGTTGAACGAGCTGCCGATATCGCCCTGATACTCCGAAACATCCGGAATAACGAGGGTTTTCAGCATGAGCTGCAGCGTACGGGCTTCGATGTCGATACCTTTGACATACCGTTCGAGACGGATGTTCAGACGCGATTCGATTTCCTGCTCGGTCAGCACGCCGTATTTGACGAACATCGCCCTGACGTCCGGTTTCTCGAGCGTACGCAGCGCCTGCGGAGTGTTTTTCAGGTTCGGAAGACCTCTCTCTTTTGCTGCCTGCTGCAGAGCTTCGCTGTAGTTGTCGCCGGGATAGCGAATATCTTTAGTGGCTGTAATGCCTTCGCGGATCGTTTCGAGCACGGCGGAGTCGCGGTCCTTGCCGGCAGCGATTTTCGCTTCGATAGCGTCGGTAAGCTCGTCGAGAGCCTCGGCCATCAGGGTGTTGAGCACCATGTTCGGTACGGAAGCGGCCTGAGAGGAACCGACGGCGCGGAACTCGAATTTGTTGCCGGTAAAGGCGAACGGCGAGGTTCTGTTGCGGTCGGTATAGTCCTTGTTGAGCAGAGGTACCTGCGAGAGACCGAGGTTCAGAACCTGCTTTTCGGTTTTCAGGTCAACCTTGCCGCTTTCGATGGCGTCGAGTACGGTTTCGAGCTGCTCGCCGAGAAATACGGTTACCACGGCAGGAGGAGCTTCGTTGGCACCGAGACGGTGATCGTTGCCGGTGCTGGCGATGGACATTCTCAGTACGTCGGCTCTCTTGTAAACGCCTTTGAGGACGGCGACAAGAAAGACGAGGAAGTTGATGTTTTCGGTCGGGGTATCACCCGGATCGAGCAGGTTGATGCCGGTATCGGTGCCGATGGACCAGTTGTTGTGCTTGCCCGAACCGTTGATGCCTGCAAAAGGTTTTTCAGTGAGCAGCAGGGCGAAACCTTTCTTGTCTGCCACCTTTCTCATAACCTCCATAACCAGCAGGTTGTGATCGACGGCGATATTGGCCTCTTCAAAAATAGGAGCGATTTCGAACTGGTGCGGAGCGACTTCGTTGTGACGGGTTTTGGCCGGAATACCGAGCAGATAGAGCTCGTGCTCCACGTCCTGCATGAACTCAAGCACACGGTCGGGAATGGAACCGAAATAGTGATCTTCGAGCTGCTGGCCTTTCGGAGGAAGCGCGCCGAGAAGGGTACGGCCGCACATGATCAGATCGGGACGCTCGGAGTAGAACTTCTTGTCGATAAGGAAATATTCCTGCTCGCAACCGGCAAAGGTTTTGACGCGGGAGATACCGGTAGTACCAAGCACGTTGAGAAGCCTGATGGCAGAGTTGCTGACCGCATCCATGGAACGCAGCAGCGGAGTTTTGGAATCGAGAGCCTCACCGTGGTAGGAAATGAAGACCGTAGGAATGCAAAGGGTAAGACCTGTACCGCCTTTCATGAGAAACGCCGGACTTGAAGGATCCCATGCGGTATAGCCGCGGGCCTCGAAGGTTGTTCTCATGCCGCCTGACGGGAAGCTCGATGCATCAGGTTCACCCTGAATCAGCTGCTCGCCCGAAAAGCGCTCGATAGGGGTGCCGTCGCGATCTATCGAGAGAAACGCATCGTGCTTTTCCGCCGTTGAACCGGTCATCGGCTGAAACCAGTGGGTGTAATGTGTTGCACCCTGCTCCATCGCCCACTCTTTCATACCGTGAGCTACAACACCGGCAATCTCGCCGGTAATTTTTTTACCTGCCCTGATGGTGTCCTGCAAAGCCTTGAACTCATCCTTCGGCAGTCTTGCCCGCATGGCCTTCTGATCGAAGGTCATCGCACCAAAATAACTTGAAACCGGCACTTTACTCTCCATGTTCAAAAGAACCTCCTTGTTTTATTACATGTTTTAACCTTATAACCGAAAATATAAAGCCTATATACTATACTTTTCTTGATTTTTTTTCATCGAATGTAATCAATACCTGTCTGTCCTGAAGATTGTTACGGACAATCTCCGCGCTTATTTTTCTCGTTCGCTTCAGTTGCGAAAGCACGAAACTCGTGTTCGTTTCGAGAACGCCCGGCCAGCTCTGAATGCGGGAGAGAAATTTTTCGAGTGAAGAGGTGTTGTGCGTCATGACCTTGAGAATATGTGACCCCTCTCCGGTAACGGAAAAACACTCCATGATCTCGTCTTCCTGAAGCACATGCTCCATAAACGACTTGTAATGCTTCGAAGAATCGATTCTAACCCGGACAAATGCCTGAATATCAAAGCCAAGCTGCCGCTCATCTACCTCCATGGTAAAACTGCGAATAATACCGTTTTTCTGCAGCTTGTCGAGCCGCTCGCTGACTGACGGTATCGAAAGAGCCACGACTTCGGCAAGCTCGCTCAAACGTAACCTGCCGTTTTCGCCAAGAGACTCGATAATTTTAAGATCGATCAGGTCAAGATGTCCGGACATAACAGAACTGTATTTATTTCGATTTTGTATAAAACTACACAAAAACAAGAAGTAAAAAAACTTTTTTCTTAAAAAATGACACCATTGGCATTTATTTCCTTAAAAAATTAGGGATTATATCGCCTTTGAGCATTGCGCACTCCGTAAAAAACAGAGGTTCTCATTCGTCTGTTTTCTCTTCTTGCCTTATTTTATTAGAATATACAGACGTGGATTCCTCTCTCCAGCAATATTTCTGAAGTTTTCTCTGTAAGAACCATGACCGAACGAAACGAAACCAATCCATCACATCGCCAGACAAACTCCAAGACGGTCGAAAAAAACGGGTTCCCGCCTGTTCCGCCGAAACCAGCTATGGATGACCTGCGTTTCATAGTTCGGGAGTCTCTCCGATTGGGCGGCAGGTTCATTTCCGAACTGGACCGTCTGCTCTCGTCACTCAAGAAGTAAAAATCCTGTTTGAAGCGACATTCGCGTAAAGAATCCGGCTTTTTCATTATCGAAAAACTAATTTTTATATTTTGCCTTGAATCCGGAACCCCCGCTTCATTCTTAATTCTTAATTCCTAACGACTAATAACTGAATACGGTGAAAATAGCAATCTTTGGTGCAGGAGTAGCAGGACTGAGCGCGGCCATAGAACTGGTGGATCGCGGCCATGCCGTTGAGCTTTATGAAAAACGAAAAGTGCTTGGCGGAAAGGTCTCTGTCTGGAAAGACAATGATGGCGACTCCATAGAGTCGGGACTGCACATCGTGTTTGGCGGTTATGAACAGTTGCAGCAGTACATGAAAAAAGTAGGGGCTGCCGGGAATTATCTCTGGAAAGAGCACTCGCTGATCTATGCCGAACCGGACGGCAAACAGTCGTTTTTCAAAAAGGCCAATCTTCCGAGCCCATGGGCGGAAGTGGTGGGCGGCATGCAGGCGGATTTTCTCACCATGTGGGACAAGATTTCGCTTATCAAGGGCCTTTACCCCGCACTGGCCGGTAACGAAGAGTATTTCCGCAGCCAGGATCATATGACCTATTCGGAGTGGCACCGCCTGAGAGGCGCGTCGGAACACTCTCTGGAAAAACTCTGGCGAGCGATCGCGCTTGCCATGAATTTCATCGAGCCCAACGTCATCAGCGCCCGCCCGATGATCACCATCTTCAAGTATTTCGGCACGGATTACGCAGCCACAAAGTTTGCGTTCTTCCGTAAAAATCCAGGCGATTCGATGATCGAGCCCATGCGCCAGTATATTCAGACGAGGGGCGGCAGAATTTTCGTGGATGCCAAGCTGAACCGTTTCGAGCTGAACAGCGATGAAACCGTCAAGTGCGCCGTGCTTCAGGACGGGCAGAAAATCGAGGCGGACGCCTATATTTCGGCCCTTCCGGTACACAATATCAAGAATATCGTGCCGGGCGAGTGGCTCAATCATGCGTACTTCCGCAATCTGCACCAGTTCGTCGGCAGCCCGGTCGCCAACTGCCAGCTCTGGTTCGACCGGAAAATAACCGCAACGGACAACCTCATGTTCTCGCAGGGTACCACATTTGCCACCTTCGCCGACGTTTCGATCACCTGCCCGGACGATTTCCAGAAAGGAATGGGCTCGGCAGAGGGAGGAAGCGTCATGAGCCTCGTGCTTGCTCCGGCCCACCAGCTGATGGATCTGCCCAACGATGTGATCACCAGACTGGTTATGAAGGATATTCACGACCGCTTCCCGCTCTCGCGAGATGCGAAACTGCTGAAATCGACCATCGTGAAAATTCCGCAGTCGGTCTATAAGGCCGTTCCTGACGTTGACAAGTTCCGCCCCGACCAGATAAGCCCCGTGAAAAACTTCTTCCTTGCCGGCGACTATACCTATCAGCGCTATCTCGCCTCGATGGAGGGCGCAGCACTGAGCGGCCGACAGGCTGCCGAAAAACTGCACACCCGCCTCGGCGGCTGACTGGCCGGCGAATCAGCTGAAATATCATACCTTTTCGTCCCGTCATCTTTCAGTTACAGGGACGAAAAGGACAACAAGGACCAAAAGGACGAATCCGCATCTCATTCCCTGCCCACGTTCCCCTCTTCCCCGACTACCGACTACCGGCTACTGAATACTGAATACAGACATCCCGCCCACCGCCAACTGCCCACGGCCCACAATCTTCAGAACGTTTTCACGTCATCCCGGCGTTACAGAGAACAACAGTACAGCAATTCAAAATCATCCGTCCATGACCATACATCCATCGCTTCATAAACGCAAAAACCCTCTTGCGGAGAGCGGAGAACAGATCAGGGTTCTCGAAAAAACCGACTGCAGCATCCCCTCTTTTGGCTCGAAACTCGCCGAAACCGGTAACGGCCCGCTGCGACCCGACGGTTCCGCCATCCTTCAGGTCAACATCGGCTACAGATGCAACCTGCTCTGCCGGCACTGCCATGTTGACGGAGGCCCCGACCGGAGCGAAACGATGAGCCGTGAAACCATGCAGCACTGTCTCGATGCGCTCAGTAAAAGCCGCATTCAGACACTCGACATTACCGGGGGCGCTCCTGAAATGAATCCCGATCTCCCCTGGTTTATACGCGAAGCAAGAAAAATAATGCCTGAGGGGGAGATTCTGGTCAGAACCAATCTGGTGATACTTGTTTCGGGGGAGGAGTACCGTCATTTTCCGGAACTGTTCAGGGAAAACCGCGTTTCACTCATCGCATCGCTCCCCTGCTACACGCGCGAAAATGTGGATGCCCAGAGAGGAAAAGGGGTGTTCGACCGTTCGATAGAAGCTCTCCGCATGCTCAATGCGACAGGGTACGGAAAAGATGGCAGCCCGCTTCAGCTCAACCTCGTCTTCAATCCCGGCGGCCCCTCCCTTCCCGGAGCGCAGCAGGCGCTCGAAGCGGATTACAAAAGCAGGCTCCGTCAGGAATTCGGCATCGAGTTCAGCCATCTCTACACCATCACCAATATGCCGGTGAGCCGATTCCTCGAATCCCTGCTCGAAGAGGGAGGTTTCTGCCGATACATGAACCTGCTCGAAAGCCACTTCAATCCCGAGGCGGTAAAAAACCTCATGTGTCGCAACACGGTTTCGGTTGGCTGGGACGGCGCCCTCTATGACTGCGACTTCAACCAGATGCTGAAGCTGCCCATGCGTGAACCCGCACCCCGCACTATCAGCGATTTCGACGAGGCGCTGCTGCACGACCGTGCGATCGCAATCGGGCAGCACTGTTACGGCTGCACGGCGGGGGCCGGATCGAGCTGCCAGGGTTGCCTCTTATGAAGCAGGAATCATCTTCCGGGCGCATGCTCATCGTCTTTACCCGCAACCCGGTGCTTGGCAGGGTAAAGACGCGGCTCGGCGCCGAAACAGGCCCGGAAACCGCGCTCAGGGTCTACCGCAAGCTCAGGGAGCTGACCGCCTCGGTTACGGAGGCGTGCAGCGCCGAGCGCGCGGCGTTCTACTCGGATGAGATTCCGGATGCAGACTGCTTTCTGAGAGGCGGAACGCTCGCCTTTCTTCAGGAAGGCAGCGATCTCGGCGAACGGATGCTTCATGCCTTCGAAACCGGCTTTGCCGGGGGCTTCGGGCACATCGCGCTCATCGGCACGGACTGTCCGGACCTGCAGACCAGCATACTCGAACAAGCCTTTACCGAGCTCGAAAAACATGATGCCGTGCTCGGGCCGGCAAAGGATGGCGGGTTCTACCTTATCGGACTGAACAAAAGCCATCCCGAGCTCTTTCTCGACCGATCCTGGAGCCACAGCCGCGTCCTGCAGGAGACCATCGACAGGCTGAACGAATACGGAACAACGTTCGGCCTGCTCCCGGAGCTGCAGGACATCGACACCCTGGAGGATCTCAGGCAAAGCCGACTCCGGAGTGCTGAAATGACGGGTTCATTGAGCATTATAATCCCGACCTTTAACGAGGAAACCGGCATCGCCAGGATGCTCGATAACCTGCTCGCCCTCACCGACAGATTTGACGATGTAGAGATCATTGTCAGCGACTCGGGCACCGACCGTACAGCCGAAATCGTCTCGGCCTTCCCCGTCACGCTCTGCCGGTCGGAAAAAGGACGCGCCCGACAGATGAACGCGGGAGCCAAGCTCGCCAGACACCATACGCTCTACTTTCTGCACGCGGACACCCTGCCGCCCGAACGATTTGTCGATGACATTCTCGATGCGGTCGGAAGCGGAAAAGAGGCGGGATGCTTTCGGATGCAGTTCGACGACCCGCACCCCATCATGACCCTCTTCGGCTGGTTCACCAGAGTTCCCCTTTCGATCTGCCGGGGCGGCGACCAGTCGCTCTTCATAACAAGAGAGCTGTTCGACGCTCTCGGCGGGTTCGACGAAAAGATGCAGGTGATGGAGGATATCGACATCATCGAGCGCATCGAGCGCCGGGGAACCTTTCACATCCTCGACAACCACGTCGTGACTTCGGCAAGGAAATACCATAAAAACGGCATTCTGCGTCTGCAGGCGATCTTCGGCACCATCCATCTCATGTATGCGCTGGGATATGATCAGGAGAGCATCATCTGTTACTACCAGGAGAATATCAAATCGTAATGCACAGGCAATGCGAAGACTGGAAAACCGCAAAACAAAGAGCCCCGGCGATTGCGGGGCTCTTTATGTGTATAACCAAAAAGTGGTTATCTGTTAATAGCGGTACCGGAAGGAATCGTCCCTGTTGTATTCTGAACAAGGGATGCCCCGTTTTTCGTCTCAGGCTGATTATAGGCTCCGTCTATGGAGCCCTTGTATGTCGTTGAGCAACCTGCCAGCGCCACCAGCATGATCATTAATAACGCATAGATCTTCATTTTCATCTCCTGTTTAATTGTTGGTAAAAACGTCATGCCAGGCCCTTGCTCTGCCTATCCGTTCGTTTTTTTGAATTCCCGAAAAACTTTCAAGACCGGATGCCCGTTATGCAGCAAGTTTTTACTCGAAATTCTCTTGTCGCATCAGGGGCGGCAAAAGTCTCATTCTTTAAACTTCTCGGTGGTATTTCGAACAGCCTCACGTAATGTGCCCAGAGCGCTTTCCATACCCTCCTTCACCTTTTCCCAGGCGTCCTCCCCAGCTTCTCCCAGCTCTTTCAGTCTGGCCTTTGCGGATTCTATGCCATGCTCAAGCTCATCGACATGTTTGGCATATTTGAGATGGGTGTCGGCAGTCAGACTTTTGGCTTTCGCCTTGAACTCTACCAATCTCGCATGCGCAAGTTCCAGTTCGGCCACGGCTTTCTGTTTGTATGCATCTCTTAAACTCATAACTCATCTCCTTTTTTCATTGTTAGTTCATTCCTTTCGAACCATCTTCACTACTTCCGATCAGAGTATCAGCGATTTCCGCCTCAATAAGACATAACCCATCATCCGCCAATCACTTTCATCTCGACCTGACCCCTTCTGTCACTTTCAAAAACACCGGGCATACCATCTGCCTGCGGATCATTGGAAAACACTTGCTCTACTCAGTTGCATCAAACCGGAGCTGCGCTGCGCTTCTTTGCTTCCTGTTGCCTCCGGAAACGAATTCTTCTGGAGCAGGCGATAGTAAAGCTCCTCGTAATTACTCACCATGGTATCGGCGGAAAAACGCCGTTCAAATTCCTCCCGGCAGGTTTTGCGCGACAGCTTGTCCACATTGTGAATGGCATGGATAAAGTCGAGCTTCGATTCGCAGATAAAGCCGGTTTTGCCATGCGTTATCACTTCAGGCGCCGAACCGCACCCTCTGACTATCACCGGGGTTCCGCAGGCAAGCGCCTCGATCATCACGAGTCCGAATGGTTCGGGCCAGTCTATGGTATTGAGCAGCGCTTTTGCGTTTTTCAGCAGCACAACCTTCTGCGCCTCGTCAACCTCACCGACATATTCTATCAGCGGGTGGTCAAGCATGGGTCTGATTTTTCTGTCAAAAAAGTCCTGATCCGTCGGATCGATTTTGGCGGCTATTTTCAGGCGGATATTGCATGCCTTCGCAAGCATGATTGCCTGTTCAGGCTTTTTTTCTTCGGAAAAACGGCCGAGATACAAAAAATAATCTTCGGGCTTCTCGTTATACTCGAAACAGGATGGCGGATAACCGTGATAAATGGTTTTTACCCAGTTGATCTCTTCGACAGGACGACGCTGCGAATCGCTGATCGATACATAAGCCATACGGGGGTATAAACCGAGCATTTTACCGTATTCGCCGATATCAAGACGGCCGTGCATCGTCAGAACGGTTGGGACGCGGACTTTGTGCGCATAAGGAAGCGTCTGGTATTCGAGATGCGAATGAATGATGTCGAATTCATGAAACATCTCTTCATAGACCTTGCTGAGCATCATCATCGTCACAATGGTCGCCGAATGCATTTTTCGTCCGAGACGAAGACTTTCACTGATCGGGGCGATGAGCCTGGCGCTGGTTATGGAGTCTCCCGAAGCGAACAGGGTGACGTCGTGACCTTTTGCCACGAGTCCTTCGGTCAGATGGTAAACGACCCGTTCCGTTCCTCCGTATTTTTTGGGTGGCACCCGCTCGACAAGGGGGGCAATCTGGGCAATTCTGAGTTTTTTCATGAGAGTATTCCTCCTGTCAACTGTACTCGTCTTTCAACAGGAGGCACCAGGAGCAGAGCTTTCACAAGCAGTGTTCGACCCCATGACAACCTTGAGTTCAGGGTTTCAACCGGCATTCCGATTATTTCCGATATAACCTGATGTTTGAGTCCGCAAATCTCGGATAGCAATACCGATAATTTCATATCTGCAAACCGATGGCGTAATGATCTGCCAGGACTTCCTTTCCTTTGGCGTAAAGGGTCAATAAACCCGAACGCAATATCAGCACCGCTCCTGTTCAAATAACAGGTCCTGAAGATTTTGAACAACTCTGTCGTTGAAGTATTATGATCAGCACGCAAATACGTAAATCGTACCAGTTCGTCGGCACTCATCTCTGATCCGGTCATCCAGTACGCGAGCGTGTAGAGCTCGTCCATCACATCTAAGGGCGTTTTTATTCCCATGGCCATAAGCTGCTCCATTGATATGGTTAACATCGATCGTGATTAGAATCGGCATCGAATGGACTGCCGCATGCAATCATCATATCTCCGAGTTCAGTATATCTGATCGATCGCTCTGTTGTGTTGAGATCCTCCAACAAAACAATCATTTGCAATTCATTGCCCGAACGTTGCTTCCATCCGACTCCGCGTCTGAAAGGTTCAGGCCTGTCCGCACTCCGAACGAATCCTGTCTGTTCATGACAGATCGACTTGCTGCCGTCGATGACAAACAGAGCGTGACAAGAACATCCCTTTGAAACGATCACGACAAACAGGAGCTGCATTACCGACAGCTCCTTCTCGCCGCTCAAGAATCAATCAGTTCTTTTTTCCGCCATCATTGCGTCGACCGTCGTTGTCAGTTCTATTCCTGTCGTTGCGATTGTCGCGATTATTGTCGTTTCGCTGATCGTTGCGGTTGTCGCGGTAGTTGTCGTTCCGCTGATCGTTGCGGTTGTCTCGGTAGTTGTCGTTCCGCTGATCGTTGCGGTTGTCGCGATTGTTCTGATCGCGGTAGTACCAGTCGAACCTGTTGTCACGTCTGCCGTACTCGACGTCACGATACCTCCGGATATCATCCCAGCGATGCTTTCTTATCTGTAGAGGAATTCTGTTAGTCCGGATAACGACCCATGGTCCGCGATAGCTTGACGAGCGGTACCAGCGGTTGCTCTGGTAGAGGTAGTAGCGGTTTCCATAAAAAATTATATCGTAAGGACCTCCAATCGAGACTGAAAACCCGAGATTCTTCAGGTCGATAAAATTCGGTCGCCTGTCCATAACGAATGCAGGCCGGTTTCCGGCGCTGATCTGCACGTTGACTTCCGCCTGGGCATCGACCGGGGGTTGACCCAGAAGCATTCCCGCTATTCCTGCTGCAAGCCAGATATTTTTTTTCATTCAAATTCTCCTGTTTACATGTTGTCCGATGGTATGCACTCAATCAATGGTATCCGAAAGTCTATGCCGTATACCTTGCCTGACTCAGCGTTTTGCTTGCCGAACCTGTCCCGACCATACCCGTTAAATCCTTCGACCCTGAATGACCCGAATCACAATGACCACAATCGCAATGACCAGAAGGGCATGAATGAATCCTCCCATGGTGTAGGAACTGACGAGACCAAGAAGCCAGAGGATCAGCAGAATAATTGCAATGGTTTCGAGCATCATAAATCTCCGTTTAATTTTAAAGGGGTATGTTGTGAGGCAACAAAACACTTATTGACCTCGCCACGCATAAAACTTGATTTTTTTATACACTTTAAACAACAAAGCCACAACAGTAAACGTTCAGCACCCTAATAACACGTCAGCACACTGCCCAGGGTCGCCGGAAAAATCGGGAACAGGAGAATCATCGTCCTTGCCGATCAAAAAATGTACCTGTCACTCAGATAAACATGGGGGATGACCCCTCCAGACATGAGACTCTCAACGTGGCTGGAAGCGGAAATCAGGCAGGAATACACTCTTTGCGTAAAAAAACGATGTATAGTATTTTTCAGGCGATCCTGGACACCATCCCCTGATGTACGTATTAAGAGCTCGACGAGAAACGGCACCGTCCTGTTTTACCGGAAAAAAAGTCGGAACGCGAGGAATCGAGAAAACAGAAATACGTGATAATCTGCAGGAATACCCCAGATCCGGGGTTCGAGAAAAAAGGATGAAAGCCGATTCGAAAGTTCGAACAGAGAAACGGGTTTCAGTAGAGGATCTCGCGTTTCGGCACTTTCCTGTCCTTACTCCGGCGCAGGAAAAAATTCACGAGGGCAAGCGAGCCGACAAGCAGCACCGGAGGCAGCAGGATCAGGGAATGAAGTCGTATCGTGTTCATGGCCGTTGGGTTCTGCGTCAGTAAAATTTGCTTGACGAATATTCTTCATATTACGAAAATGGTACGAAATTTTTTCTTGATCCTGAAGCTGGAGTAAAAATATCCGAATACGTGCCCGAATCGATCTTTCAGGAGAGAGGTAATGGCTAAATAATCGGTTTTATCGTCGTTTTCTGAAACATGGAAACGTATAGATTATTATATTACAACAAAATCTTACCACACAATCCTCTAAACATCATAAAGAATATGGCAGCTGATGAACTGAACAAACCGGCAGCGGCAAAACCCGCACCGCAAGCGACTCCGGCAAGCAATGCAGGCAATGGCGATATGGCCAGTTTAATCGGAAATATGGGCGTGCTGATCGACTCAACCATCGAATCGGTTCAGGGCATGATCAGTTCGGTGAGCACCGCGACCGGACAGATAATCGAAGGCGTTACCTCGACCATAAATTCCGAACCGGTCAAGGAGATCATCCATAACGTGAACTCGGTTTCCGGACAGCTTATCGAAGGCGTTACGGCGACCCTCAACTCCGAACAGGTGCAATCCTCTGTTCAGGAACTCGGGAAGCTGTGGAAAAATCTGCTGGAAAACCTCAACTCAACGGTAAGCACCCTTAACGAGACGGTCAGTTCCGGACAGGTACAGCACCTTTTCGATAATGTCAGCTCCGGTCTTGGCCAGCTCGTCAGCAACGTTTTTTCCCCGGGAATGGGCATGGGAATGGGCATGCACATGAGCGGTGGGGATGAAAGACATAAAAAAGAGATCAAGCAGATTCCTTTCTGTCAGAAGCCGGCCGCGGTTCCTGAAGAACCAAAACAGGAAAAAAAGGCTCCTGAAGCCTGAGTTCCCAAACCCAGCCTGAACTTTTGGTAATCCCTGACTGTTTATAAAATTACATCAGGGATTACCCTGAAGTTTATCTGGTATACAAGCCCCCACCCTATAAGTCAAGAAAGGATTTTTTGTGCAGCAGGCAGAACAGGATATGCGTTATTCCGGAATTAAAACAACCGGAACGAAAAAATGCAATGTACTTATCGCCGATGATGATGAAACCTCTCGTCGGGTCGTCAGCCATTTTGTAAGTAAAATGGGTTATCAACCCCATCTTGCTTCGGATGGAGAAGAGTGCATCAAAAAAGCGCAGGAGCAGGAGATGAGTGTGCTGTTGCTCGATATCTCCATGCCGAAAAAAAACGGTTTCGATGTGATGAGCTACTTCAAGGAAAACGGAATAACCATTCCGGTCATTGTAGTCACCTCATCGTATGAGATCCCGCTTGCCGTCAAGTGCATCAAGATGGGAGCGTTTGAATATCTTACCAAACCGGTGAGCATTGAACGTCTGGAAATTGTTTTAAGAAATGCTCTTGCAGAATCCCAGCTGCAGAATGAAGTATTCAAGCTGCAAAAAGAGTTGAAAAGCAAGGAGCTGTTTCAGAATATCATAGGAAAAAGCCATGCTATCCGTGATACGATGGAACAGGCCATGAAGGTTATGGAAACGGATCTGAATGTGCTGATTCTCGGAGAAAGCGGAACAGGCAAGGAGTTGTTCGCCCAATCGATCCATAACGGCAGCAAAAGAAAAAACGGTCCATTCGTCTCGGTCAATTGCGCGGCTATCTCAAGCGATCTTGCGGACAGCCTGCTTTTCGGTCATGTCAAAGGCGCTTTTACGGGAGCCAATAACGATCATACGGGATTCTTCGAGCAGGCTCACAGAGGTACGATTTTTCTTGACGAGATCGGTGACATGAATTCGGATATTCAGGCCAAGGTACTCCGCGCCCTGCAGGAACACAAAATCCGGAAAGTAGGAGAAAAAACGGAAAAATCGGTTGACTTCAGAGTCATATCCGCCACCAACCGGGATTTCTCATTGGCCATTATGAACAATCTGTTCCGTGAAGATCTTTACTATCGGCTCGAAGAATTCCCCCTCTGCATCCCCCCTCTGCGCGACAGGGAGAATGATATCGGCCTGCTTGCGAAGCATTTTCTTGACGAATTCGCAAGCGCAAATAATCTCGAACCGCTACAGTTCAGCGAGGAAGCGTTATCTGATCTCACAGATTATCCGTGGCCCGGTAATATCCGTGAACTGAAAAATGCGGTGCAACGGGCAGCGGTTACAAGAAAGGGAACGACCATCGATATACTTCAGGCGCCTCGAATTCATGGAAAAACGCCTTTACAGCATCAGCAGCAACATCCGGAACCAGCGGAAGCCCAGCCGGCTCCGGCACTTTCTCTTGAAGATCATGAACGCGAAGCGATCATGAAAGCTTATAGCGTTTCGAAGGGCAATCTCACCAGAACAGCAAAAGTGCTTGGGATCGGAAGAGCAACCCTGTACAGAAAGCTCGATAAATTCAATCTGCAGCACCTGAAAAACGGTCAGTGAGTTCGGAAATGCACTGCAGAGGTTCCCGTATGTCCAAATCCGCCGTCACCCCGCTGTGAAAAAGAAAGTTCTTCCGCTTCTTCGAATTCAACCCGCTCGACACGGGCTACAACCATTTGTGCTATACGGTCTCCATGAGCTACAGTGAATGACTCTTTTCCGTAGTTAACCAGAATCACCTTGACCTCTCCGCGATAATCTGCATCGATCGTTGCCGGACTGTTCGGCAGCGATATCAGGTGTTTCAGAGCCAGACCGCTTCTCGGTCTCAATTGGGCTTCATACCCTTCCGGAAGTTCAATGGCGAATCCTGAGGGGATGAGAGCCGTCGAAAATGGTTCGAGCAGAACAGGCTCGTCCAGACAAGCGGCAACATCCATTCCTGCGGCATGAGCTGTGGCATAAACGGGTAAATGCGCTTTTTTGTTTACTCTGACAATTTTTACTTTTATCATCGTTTCATGTTTTTCTGTTCGTGATCGTGATCTGATGGAAATGAATATAACAATACAAACTCGCTGCGTTTTGAAACAATCATCTGAAAAAGTCTATGCTCTGGCATTCGGCGCTCATCCCGACGATGTTGAACTTGCCTGCGGCGCAACTCTGCTGAAAATCATGAAAGAGGGCCGGCGCGTAGCGGTCTGTGACCTCACCCGTGGTGAACTCGGAACGCTGGGAAGTATAGAAATCCGGAAAGCCGAAGCGGAAAAAGCCAGACAGATCATGGGTTATTCAGCAAGGGTATCGCTCGATCTTGGTGACGGCAAGCTTTTTTATAACGAGGAAAATCTGAATGCGATAATCAGGGTAATCCGTCGGTTCAGGCCTGAAGTGGTTTTTGCCAATCCTCCGGACGAGCGGCACCCCGACCATATGAAAGCTTCGAAACTTGTTGCAGATGCGGTTTACTACGCCGGGCTCAAACGACTCGTCACCGCCGAAAATGACTGCAAACAGGAGGCGTTCAGACCGGCTCACCTGCTTTACTATCTGCAGTTCAAGCATATCGATCCCGATATCATCGTCGATGTAACCGATACGTTTGAAGCTTCGAGATCCGGTATTTCAGCTTTCGGTTCGCAGTTTTATCATGAAGGTTCTGCAGAAGAACCGGCAACCCTGATCAATCGAAAGGAATTCCTTACAGGGCTTGAAGCCCGCGCACGATATTTCGGGGAACAGATCGGCTCTCTTTACGGAGAGGGTCTGCTGACGACCAGAACGCCGGGAGTCGCAACCTTCAGTTCATTGTTTCCATAGAAAATCTTACCGGTAATCGTGCTTCGGCTTACGGCCTCCACGAAGAAATCTGTCGGCAAAAAGCGCTGCCTGACACCCTTCGGCCGCTACGATTACCGCCTGTTTGATCTCTTTGCAGAGCATATCGCCAGCAGCGAAAACACCGGGAGCCGATGTCGCATAATAACTGTCGATTTTCAGGCATCCGCACTGCGAAACGGCAAGCCGTCCCCCTATGAAATCAAGCACAGGGGATGAGCCGCTGAGGTAGATGAATAACCCGTCAACAATCAGCGGTTCCTCTGCGCCTTCAAGAGTTACCGACTCGACCTCCTTTACGCCATTGACGGCAAGAACCTTGCTGTCATAACGGATTTCGACGTTTACTGACTGATGCAGCAGCGCGACCTCATCATCAGGAACGGAGAACTTGCCTGCTGAACAAAGCACGATGACCTTTGCTGCAAACCGGGTAAGGACGATCGCCTCTTCAACCGTCTCCCGGTTTTTTCCATAAACGGCAACTACCTTTCCCCTGTAAAAAGCTGCGTCGCAGGTTGCGCAATAACTGACGCCCATACCGACAAGTCGTTTTTCGCCGGGAATTTCACTGCTTTTGCCCATGGCTCCGGTTGCCAGAATGAGAGCTTTTGCTCGATAGAACTTGCCGGATGCGGTAAAAACCGCCTTTTCGGTACCGTCCGGATCAATGCCGGTAACCTTGTCTCGCACATATTCAGCTCCGAACGAAACCGCCTGCCGCTTCATCAGCTCAAGCAATTCCATTCCGCTTAGAGAATCGGGAATGCCGGGATAATTGGCTATAAGATGTGCCATTCCAAGCGCTCCGGCATGAGGATCCTTGTCGATAACAAGTGTCTTGAGCTCTGCCCTGGAGGTGTAAAGTGCAGCCGAAGAACCTGCAGGACCGCCTCCAATAATGATCACATCGTAAAGCCCGGTCTGCATAAGCCTTTTGGTTTTGAATGAAGGATTCTTTCTCTAAATTGTTTTTTCCGTTGAGGTTCAACCTTTTTCAAGATGAAAACATGCGAAAAACATTCTTTTCAACGCTTTTTCTGCTGCTGCTTGTAACCGGCCTTACCGCATGCAGCAAGAAAAACGAAAACATGCGAAGCGATCATATCGTTACCGGTATATCGGCAGATTTCGATTATCTCAACCCGCTTCTGATCCAGCTTTCACTATCACGTGAGGTATGTACCCTTATCTATCCTTCGCTTGTCAAGCCTTCATATAACGAAGAAAAAGGTAAAATAGAATATAAACCCTCGGCAGCAAAAAGCTGGGAGTTTTCACCTGACGGAAAACACGCCACCTTTCATCTTCGTTCAGATGCGTCATGGGAAGATGGAAAAAAAGTTACCGCCCATGACTTCAAGTTTTCATACGCTCTCTATAAAAACCCGAAAATCGCCAGTTCACGCCAGCACTATCTCGACGATCTGCTGCTCCTTCCCGACGGGTCGGCAGATATTGAACGCTCTGTCGAAACCCCCGATGATTCAACCCTTGTACTCCATTTCAATAAATCACTTGCCGATGAGATCGTTCTCGACCATTTCAATGATCTCATGCCGGTTGCCCGTCATCTATTCTCTTCGATTCCTGCAGACGAAATCCGGAGCAGAGCCGCAGAGATGCCGGTAATGGGAGCAGGACCGTTCAAAGTTAAAGAATGGAAGCGTCAGGAGAAACTGGTGCTTGCAGCAAATCCTTCGTCGGTACTGCCCCACCCTGCCGTAACCGGAACAATGACCTTTCTGATAGTGCCGGAATATACCACAAGGCTTGCCATGCTGAGATCGGGACAGATCGATGCCCTGATCTCTGCCGGAGGCATTACCCCGAAAGATGCCGCAGAACTGAAAACGACAAATCCGGAAATTTCGATCAAACCGGTACGTAACAGATATTTCGACAGCATTGTCTGGCTTAATATCGACGGTGAAAACTACCGGAACTCCCGCACCATTGCGCCAAATCGGTTTTTTGGCGATACCATGGTGCGCAGAGCACTGACCTATGCTGTCGATCGTGAATCAATAATTGACGGATTTATGGGCCCGGACCATGCCGTTATTGTCAACACATCACTCTCTCCGGCCTATAAAGCTATTGTAAACAAAACGATGGAGCCGTACGACTTCAATCCGGGAAAAGCACGGGATCTGCTCAAAACCGCAGGCTGGACACCAGGACCTGACGGTATTCTGCAGAAAAACGGTGTTCGATTCTCATTCGAGCTGGCCGCCCCCGTCGGGAATCCTCGCCGGAACTACGCAGCAACCATCGTCCAGCAGAATCTGCGGGATATCGGCATTGATTGTCGGCTGCGATTCGACGAAAGCCTGATTTTTCTGAAAAATCAGAACGAGTTCCGCTATGATGCGGCACTCTCGGGACTTGCCGCAGAAACCCTCCCGTTTCAGCTGATAATCTGGGGCAGCGATTTCGCAAACCGCCCATTCAACTCGTCGGCATTCAGAAATCCCGAACTCGATCGGGTTATCGACGCGCTGAGCAGACCGGTGACCGGTGAAGAGAAAACCGCGCTATGGAAAACCTATCAGCAGATTCTCAATGACGAACAGCCAAGAACGTTCCTGTATTACTATGATGAACTTGAAGGATTCGGCAAGCGATTGAGCAATGTCGAGGTTAATTTGCTCTCGACACTCTACAACGCCTGCGACTGGAAATTGAATAAATAACCGATGCTCTCCAGTGGTGCGAAGATTTGCCGCGCCACTCTATTTTACTATATTCAACTACTTTTCTGCAAAGCACTTAGAACATCTATAGACAAGTAAAAGCTAAATCACTGTTTTATGCCGCGTTATACTCCGGAACAGCTCGCGAGAAGAAATGCTTCACCATGGACAAAATCACAGGCCATTCTGGCTCCGATCCAGTTTCTGATTTTTCTTGCCGGACTTACCGTCACATGGCTTTACAAGCAGGAAATCTGGATCGATGATTTCGGCTGGATCACTTTTTTCGTCTCTCTGAAAACATTCATGCTCTTTCTTATCTTCGTCACGGGAGCACTGTTCGAGAAAGAGGTGTTCGGAGCATACGCATTTGCACCCGAATTTTTCTGGGAGGATTTCGGCAGTGCCATCGCCATGATCGTCCATATCTCCTACTTCGTGCTTTTTTTTCAGGGCATGGACCAAAACTTTCTTATCTGGACAGCTCTGCTTGCTTATCTCAGCTATCTTATCAACGCAGCACAGTTTCTGATTCGCCTGCTGCTCGAGAAGCATAACGAAAAAAAGCTCAAACAGCGGCAGATGGCCTGATTACCTGCAACAGCAAACATTCAGTATGAAATCAAAAGCCATTGTTTTCAGCGGAGTCCGACAGATTTCTCTCTGCGATGTCACCCTGAAACAGCTCTCATCAACCGATGTGCTTGTTGAAACCTACTGGTCGTCAATAAGTACCGGTACGGAAAAAATGGCCTATAACGGCCTTATTCCTTCTCCTCCGTTCATCTTTCCGTTCATTCCGGGCTATGAAACCGTTGGCCGGATCATCGAGGCGGGAGATCATGTCAACCAGAGTCTGATCGGAAAGTTTGCCTATGTAGCCGGCTCTTTCGGGTACATAGATGTCAACGCAGCATTCGGAGGAGCTTCCCAGTATATCGTATGTCCCGTTGACAGCATTACGCTGCTTGACTCCATTGCGAATCCGCAATGCGGTATCGCACTGCCTCTGGGCGCAACGGCATTGCATATTATCGATCTTGCCGCAGTCGAGAACAGAAAGGTGCTGATACTCGGTCAGGGCGCCGTCGGGATTCTGGCATCGGAACTGGCCCGTCATATGGGAGCCCGGCTGATTGCCGTTACGGAGCCCTATCAGAACAGGCTCAGGTTTTCTTCTGCCGATCTGAAAGTCAACCCTGAAAACGAAGATGTTTCAGCTGCTCTTGCCGGCCATGAGTTCGATGTCCTGATTGACAGTACCGGTATCATGAGCGCAATCGATACTGGACTCCGGTTCCTCAAATTTCATGGCGTCGTGATCTTCGGAGGCTACTACCAGCGTATGAATATCGACTACTCGCAGGCTTTCCAGAAGGAGTTATCGTTCATTGCGGCAAAGCAGTGGGCGCATGGCGATCTTGAAAGGGTTCGCGATCTCATCGCTGCCAAAAAACTCAATGCCGAAAAAATTTTCACTCACCAGTGCCAGGTCGATGACAATATTACGTCGGTCTACATGCAGGCGTTCAGCGATCCGGACTGCCTGAAAATGATTCTGCACTGGAAAACCGATGCTGAAGAACAGGAACGGGCCTGCTATCTGACCAGCGAAACCTGAGAACCGCTTATCCATGGCAGCCAGAACAATTGCGATTTACGGCAAAGGAGGCATAGGCAAAAGCTTTACCACCACCAATCTCAGCGCGACGTTTGCGCTGATGAACAAGAAAGTGCTGCAGCTCGGCTGCGATCCCAAACACGATTCAACGACATCGCTTTTCGGAGGTATTTCATTGCCTACGGTTACGGATGTCTTTGCAGAAAGGAATGCTCTGAACCGGCAGGTAGGGATCAGCGATATTGTCTTCAGGCGAGACATAGCAGGATTTCCTCAGCCCATCTACGGCATAGAACTAGGAGGCCCCCAGGTTGGGCGCGGCTGTGGCGGAAGAGGAATAATTTCCGGATTCGATGTACTGGAAAAACTCGGTATTTTTAAATGGGATATCGACATTATTCTCATGGACTTTCTTGGTGACGTCGTCTGCGGAGGTTTCGCAACTCCCCTTGCCCGTTCGCTCAGCGAGGAGGTTATTCTCGTAACGAGCAATGACCGCCAATCCATTTTCACGGCAAACAATATCTGCCAGGCGAACAATTATTTCAAAACCGTCGGGGGAGAATCGCGCCTGCTCGGCCTGATTGTCAATCGTGATGACGGCAGCGGCATGGCTGAAAAATATGCTGAGGCGGCAGGCATTACGGTACTCATGAAAGTTCCGTACAATACCGAAGCGCGAAACCGCGACGACAGTTTCGATTTCGCCGTCAGACTGCCTGAAATCAGGGATAAATTCAACAGACTGGCCACCGATATTCTCGGGAACAAAATCACGCCTTGTGATGCGACAGGTCTTGACTTCGAACAGTTTATCAGGCTTTTCGGCGATGTGAGTAACGACGATCCCCTGCCGGCGACGGAAGACGAACTGTTCGGACGATGCGCCGACCCGGTAAAAAAAGAAAAAAAACCGAGCGGAGAGGACATACGCATGATGGCCTGTATCGACAGGCTGCCGCCGGACGAACGGGAGATCTATCGAATGAGCGAGCTTGAACATCGCCCGGCAAAAGAAATCGCCTGCATGATGAACGCGGACGAGGCTGCGGTTCGGGCTCTGCTTTCAAGCGCTCAAAAAACTCTCAAAAAACTCTTTTTCGAGATTTAATAACACCCGCTTGCTGTCAAACCATCCATAATGCAGAAGGGCTGCTTTTTCGGGCAGCCCTTCTGTTGTTTTTCCGACTTCCAGAAACTTCTTGCTTATGTAACCAACGGGGATTCAGACGACGGTACCGTTCAGGCGTTTGCCTTTTTGGTGGCCTTCGCCCTCAGATTGGAGTCGAGAATTTTCTTTCTGAGCCTTATGCTCAGCGGAGTTACCTCAAGCAGCTCATCATCATTGATAAACTCGAGAGCCTGTTCCATCGAAAGAATTTTAGGAGGAGTCAGACGAAGCGATTCATCCGTTCCGGAGGAACGCATATTGGAAAGCTTTTTCGTCTTGCAGACATTGAGCGTGATATCGAGGCCCCTTGTGGACTCGCCGACAACCATTCCTTCATACACCCTGGTATTGGGCGCGATGAAAAAAGTACCGCGATCTTCGAGATTGCTCAGCGCATAGGCAACGCAAACACCGGTTTCGGATACGACGAGAGCGCCCGTCTCTCTTGACGGAAGCTTGCCTTTGAACGGCTGATAGTTATAAAACACATGGGAGAGAATACCCTCGCCTTTGGTATCGGTCGTAAACTCAAGATTATAGCCGATCAGACCCCTGGTGGGAATTTCGAATTCGAGGCGTACCATACCGCCGCGCAGCGTGCCCATATGGGTCATTTCAGCTTTTCTTCGGCCCATCTTTTCAATGATCACACCGGTATATTCATCAGGAATATCGATGGTGACATGTTCGATCGGCTCAAGCAGCGTACCGTCGTCATCATGGTGCATGATAACTTCAGGCCTTGAAATGGCAAGCTCGTAGCCTTCCCGGCGCATGGTCTCGATCAGCACCGACAGGTGAAGCTCCCCCCTTCCCGAAACACGAAACGTATCTGCGCTTTCGGTCTCTTCTACGGAGAGCGCGACATTGGTCATGACCTCCTTCATGAGGCGTTCACGAATCTTGCGGCTTGTCACCTCTTTTCCCTCCAGACCGGCAAAGGGAGAATCATTTACCGAAAAGAGCATCGAAAGCGTCGGTTTGCTGATCTCAAATGACTCGAGCAGTTCAGGAGCATCAACCGCTGCCAGCGTATGGCCGACATTGGCTTCGGGAATACCTGCAATGGCGATAATATCTCCGGCTGACGCCTCCTTTGCCTCGATTCGCTGGAGTTTGTCGAACAGGAAAAGCTTGGATACACTTCCTTTGCCGACAACGCCTTCAGAGGTGACGACTGCAAGCTGGTTCCCTGGACTGACTTTCCCGCGATGAATGCGCCCGATGGCAATCTTGCCGATATAATCGTTGTAATCGAGAGTTGTTATAAGCATCTGGAAACCGGCGTCCTCATCGCCGTCCGGAGGCGGAATTTCCTTGATGATCAGATCGAGCAACAGGCTCATATCCTGATCTTCATCATCCATGCTGTATTTGGCAATACCGAGCTTTGCCGAGGTAAACAGGTATGGGAAATCGAGCTGGTCTTCATCCGCACCAAGCGCGATAAACAGATCGAGTACCTGATCGTGCACCTTCACGGGATCCGACTGAGGACGATCTATTTTGTTGATCACCACGATCGGCTTCAGGTGAAGCTCAAGCGCCTTGCGCAGCACGAACTTGGTCTGCGGCATCGGCCCTTCGAATGCATCGACAAGAAGCAGAACTCCGTCAACCATTTTCAGAATCCGCTCTACCTCCCCTCCGAAATCGGCATGACCCGGAGTATCAACGATATTGATTTTATGATCTTTATACAGTGCCGCCGCATTCTTCGAAAAAATAGTAATGCCGCGCTCCCGTTCCTGGGGATTGGAATCAAGCACCCGTACATTGACTTGCTGATTATCCCTGAACGCCCCCGTCTTCTGAAAAATCGAATCCACGAGTGTGGTTTTCCCATGATCAACGTGCGCGATGATAGCTATATTTCTTATATCTTGTCTCTTGCTCATCTTTTTTCTTCCAAATAAGTATATTATAAATCGTAACGGCCCGAATATACATTTTTATTCTTGGTTTTCGGCCAGAATATTTCCCCTCCTGCAAGAGCAGATCCCGGAGGAAGAGGATAGGTAACAATACGGGCTTTATCAGCATTTTTAAACAGAACACCCCGACATCATTCTATACATGGACAGTATCGTCTTGAACAATATTCCGCTGTTGATTCTCATACAGCTGGTTTCTCTGCTCTACATCGTAACGACGTTTCTTTATGGAGCACACTTTTTCAGGGATACCGGCTTTGCCGGAAGATATAAACAGCCGGCTCTCGCTCTGACGGTACTGACGCATGTCGTTTATCTCGGCCTCCTGACCTCTATTGAAGGGTACAAGCTGAGTTATTCGACCTTCAATCTCATGAGCATGGTAGCTCTCACCCTCGCCATTACGTATATTTTCATAGAATTCACGACAAAAAGCGATAAAACAGGTTTTTTCGTGCTCGCCTTCTCTGCCGGTGCCCAGATTATCTCATCGATTTTCACGGCACAATCTTCCGGCACAGGCCCGGCATTCAGCGGCCTCGGCATAGGAGTTCATCTTATTGCGGCTATTTTCGGCTTCAGCGCCATCGCCATTGCCGGACTTTACAGCTTTCTCTATCTCCTGCTGTTCAGGCAGATTCAAAAAAATCGTTTTGAACTGCTCTTTCAGCGACTTCCGAATCTCGAAGTCCTTGAACGGCTTACCATGCATGCCGTAGCCTTCGGCTTTATTTTTCTTTCCATCACCCTCTTCGCCGGCATCATAGAACAGAACGCTTCAGGAGAAACGATATCGCTCTCCGAACCCCGCCTGATTTCCCTGGTCGCTATCTGGCTGATTTACGGAGCAAGCATCTTTGTACGACCCATTACCGGCTGGGATCTCAAACATATGGCTTACCTCTTTATCGGGCTCTTCGTTTTCATCACCGCCCTCATTATGCTGATGACGCTCTTTTCACCGTCATTCCATGGACTGAGCGTCTAATTACGCTTGAATCATTTCACCGGGTCTTGTATTTGATTATTATAGGCTTTTACAATATATTAAGTCACAAAGGTTCCTTGCTGCTATTCAGAGGGACTCTTGCAATTCCCATAACCTGCTCATTTAAACAAGCCTGATATGAACATCATTTCAGTTGGTGTCAACCACAAAACTGCACCTATTGAAATCCGTGAAAGAATATCTCTTTCAGAAGTTCAGAACAAAGAGTTCATTACCGATCTCATTTCAAGCGGTCTTGCTCATGAAGCGATGGTGATCTCCACATGCAACCGTACTGAACTGTATGTCGTACCGGCAATGTCGGAGGTAACCGGCGAATATCTCAAGGAATATCTGATTTCGTTCAAGGATGCCCGCAAGGAAGTCCGTCCCGAACACTTTTTCAGTCGTTTCTACTGCGGCACTGCCCGCCACCTTTTTGAAGTATCGAGTGCAATCGACTCCCTTATTCTCGGCGAAGGCCAGATTCTCGGTCAGGTCAAAGACGCATACCGTATCGCTGCCGAAGTTCAGGCTGCAGGTATTCTGATTACCCGGCTCTGCCATACCGCATTCAGTGTGGCGAAAAAGGTGAAAACCAAAACAAAGATCATGGAAGGGGCCGTCTCGGTCAGTTATGCTGCCGTCGAACTGGCCCAGAAAATCTTCTCGAACCTTTCGATGAAGAAAATACTGCTGATAGGGGCCGGGGAAACCGGCGAACTGGCAGCAAAACACATGTGTCAGAAAAACGCAAGAAACATTGTCATCACCAACCGGACACTCTCGAAGGCCGAAGCGCTTGCCGAAGAACTCGGAACAGGAAAAGTACTGCCATTCGAAAGCTACAAGGAATATCTGCACGAGTTCGATATCATCATCACGGCCGTAAGCACCAAGGAGTATGTGCTTCGGGAAGCCGAAATGCACCAGAGCATGCAGAAACGCCGGCTGAAACCGGTAATCATTCTTGATCTCGGACTTCCCCGCAATGTCGATCCGGATATTTCCAGACTCCAGAACATGTTCCTGAAGGACATCGATGCTCTCAAGCATATCATCGATAAAAATCTTGAGAGACGCCGTGGCGAATTGCCGAAAGTTCAGGCAATAATCGAAGAGGAACTCGTTTCCTTCGGACAGTGGATCAATACGCTGAAAGTCCGTCCAACTATTGTGGATCTGCAATCGAAATTCATAGAAATCAAGGAAAAGGAGCTCGAACGCTACCGCTACAAAGTCAGCGAGGAGGAGTTGAGGCGTATGGAACATCTGACCGAAAGAATCCTCAAAAAGATCCTCCATCATCCGATAAAGATGCTCAAGGCCCCGATAGACACATCCGACTCCATTCCAAGCAGAGTCAATCTCGTACGCAATATTTTCGATCTCGAAGAACCAAATCAATAACTTTCAATACAAATCTGTAACTGCTTTGAAAAAACAGCTTATTATCGGTACCAGATCCAGCCCGCTTGCCCTGTGGCAGGCAGAATTCACCAAAGCGGAGCTTTCGAGGCATTTTCCGGAACTCGACATTACCCTTAAACTGGTCAAGACAACCGGCGATGTGCTTCTTGATTCACCGCTTTCGAAAATCGGTGATATGGGTTTGTTCACCAAGGACATTGAAAAGCATCTGATTGCAAAAGAGATCGATCTTGCTGTCCACAGTTTGAAGGATGTTCCGACGAGCACTCCCGAAGGTCTTATCATCACCTCGTTTACCGAACGCGAGGACACAAGGGACGTTATCATTTCCAAAGGCGGAGCAAAACTTGCCGATCTGCCCCTGAATGCAAAAGTTGCAACAAGCAGCCTCCGGCGCATGTCGCAGCTCAAGAGCCTCCGTCCGGATTTCGAAATCTGCGATATCAGAGGCAATCTCAACACCAGGTTCAAGAAGTTCGACGAAGGCGAATTCGATGCCATGATGCTTGCTTATGCCGGTGTGTTCCGTTTGAATTTCAGCGATCGTATCTCGGAAATCCTGCCGCATGAAATCATGCTTCCCGCTGTAGGTCAGGGCGCTCTTGGTATTGAAACCCGCGTCGATGACGAACAGACCAGGGAAATCGTCAGAATTCTCAACCATTCCAACACCGAGTATTGCTGCAAAGCGGAACGGGCTCTTCTTCGCCATCTGCAGGGCGGTTGCCAGATACCGATCGGCGCCTATGCCTCCTTCAAAAACGGAACGCTCAAGCTTCTTGCATTTGTCGGATCCGTTGACGGTACAGTCGGCATCAACAACGAGATTACCCGTAGCGGCCTGACCTCCCCCGATCAGGCGGAAGAAGCCGGTATTGCGCTTGCAGAAGAACTGCTGAAACAGGGAGCGGACAAGATTCTTTCAGAAATCCGCAAAACCCGCTGATGAGTACTGTTCTTGTTACCCGTCCAAAACATCAGGCGCTCTCTTTTGTCAATGAGCTGGAACGATATGGCCTGATCTCGACTGTCTTTCCGACAATCGAGATCAGGCCGGTTCCCGGCTGGCAGGTACCCGATCTTTCCTTTTTTAGAGGCGTTTTTTTCACGAGCCCCAACAGTGTTCAGTTTTTCATGGAACGCCTGCTTGCCGAAGCACCGGCAGAGCTGGAAAAGCTTCGCGGGATAACGGTTTGGGCTGTCGGAAAAACGACGGCTAAAGATCTTGCCATCCACGGTATTGAAACCGAACCGGTGCCTAAAATTGCCGATGCGGTTACCTTGATGGCTGAAATCGAGCATGATGTAATCACCGATAATGACTTTCTCTTCCTTAGAGGCAGTTTATCGCTCGGCACCATTCCGGCTGTCATTGCCGAAAGGGGCGGCAGATGTACTGAAATCACGGTTTACGATAACATCAAACCGTCGGTCGAAGATTCCGCTCTGATTAAACAGATGCTCGAAACCGGTGAGTTTTCCTGCCTTTCCTTTACCAGTCCTTCAACCGCCATTAATTTTTTCGAGGCAATCGGAACAACGAAAATTCCTGAAGGGGTATTGATTGCGGCAATCGGCACAACGACCGCTGCAGCTCTCGAGAAACTCGGCGTCAGGGTTGACGTGATCCCGCCCTATTTCGACGGACAGAATTTTGCCAGGGCTATTGCCGAAGCGCTGTGAAATGCAGATAGCGATCGCTCGTTGCTGAAAAAGAGTTACCGGTTCATCTGTAAATCCGGGCCGCCTTGCACGTCAGGATCGTATGGGGGGTCAAGATCAATATCAAAATCTGCTGCAGGTACAGATATATACTCCTCTGCATCCGAAACATCCCCGACTGTTGCGCATACGCTTGCTTCGTCATCAGGAAAAAGCATAAACTGACGCTCATAGAGAATCGGATTTCCTGCTGTCGAGCTTCGACCGTTTTCCACGGCAACGCTATTTTCCGGTAACGGATCATCTGTCAGGCCTTCATCACAACTTTTCTTCGGGTTTCGTCTTCTTATACCTGACGGAATTGTCTGCATTACAGCAATTGACGAGTCAATTCGTTTAATCAACAAGTCGATTTTCTCATCGATGCCGTCGCTGAGCAACGATTCGAGTTCATTTTTTACGCCATGAAGGATCTGTACCGATTCAGCCCGCAATCCGGCCATTTCACGGCGAAATTCTATGCCGAACTGATCGGGTTCATGACGACTCCTTTCGGGCCAACCGGTCACATGCATGACAATAAGCAGTACAAGCAGGATAAGAATAACGAAAAGCAGAAGTGTCGTCAGCATCGCTCAGCGCTCCTCTCCCTGATGGAATCGAGCAGTACTGCTCCGAGAGCACCGTTAGCGCTCACAAGTCCGGTACCATCGATAACAGAATTCCCGAAGTAATCGTAACAACATCCGCCGGCTTCCGTCACGACAGGGATCACGGCAGCACAGTCCCATGGACTCATTATTTTATCAATGGCGACTTCCGCTCTTCCGGAAGCGACAAGCATGTGTCCATAGCAATCGCCCCAACCCCGGACAAGTCCGGCCTGTGAACGAAGCTGATCGACCGGATGATCTCCGGAAGGATCAAGCAGATACTCTTTTTCCGTAAAGACAACGGTTGCATCCCCGATCGAACTGATTGACGATACCGATATGGACGAGCCGTTCATAAAGGCCCCACTCCCCTTTTCGGCATAAAAAAGCTGTCCTAGAGCAGGAAAATTAATCACCCCGACCCGCATGGAACCTTCTTCCTCAAGAGCAATCATGACACCGTAGAGTGGAACGCCATGAATGAACGAACGGGTACCGTCAATCGGATCGATAATCCAGCGACGTCGGTTTGCAGAGGGTTTTTCATCAAATTCCTCTCCATACAGGCCATCTGCGGGAAAACGTGATGCGATAGCCGAGCGGATAAGTTCTTCGGCTCTGCGGTCGGCTTCTGTAACGGGGCTTGCGTCCCGTTTTAAAAATACTTTAAGCGATTTTTGATTGAAAAAGCCGAGGCTTAATGTTCCGGCTCGCTCGGCAGTTTCTACCGCAAGCTGAAGCTCTGGAGTCATCGTTCCGGTCTCCTGTCGGGTAACATGTTAAAAAAAATAAAAATACATTCATTAAAGAGGACTGCAAAACTATCACAACTAATTTTCTATCTTGCGACTTATTCGGCCACTCTGCGTATATGGAGTGACCATGACACAAAAAGACCGGCATATTCACTATCCCGTTTTTAGCACCACATGAAACGATTACTTGCCAAGCGAGAGCAAGCCCGACTCGGAGGAGGGGAAAAGCGCATTACTGCGCAGCACAATAAAGGCAAAATGACTGCCAGAGAACGAGTCGATCTGCTGCTCGATGAAGGCAGTTTCGAAGAGTACGATATGTTTGTCAGCCACCGGACAACCGATTTCGGACTTGGAGACGAGCATTACCCTTCGGACGGAGTCATAACAGGACACGGCACGATTGCCGGTCGTCTTGTTTATGTCTTTTCTCAGGACTTCACGGTTTTCGGAGGCTCACTTTCGGAAACCAATGCCAAAAAAATCTGTAAAGTGATGGATCAGGCGATGAAGGTGGGCGCTCCGCTGATAGGCATCAACGACAGCGGCGGCGCAAGAATACAGGAAGGCGTCCGAAGTCTGGCCGGTTACGCAAGTATCTTTCAGCGTAACATCATGGCATCCGGCGTTATCCCGCAGATTTCAGCAATATTCGGCCCCTGTGCAGGAGGAGCGGTCTATTCACCGGCACTTACCGATTTTATCGTCATGGCTGAAAAAACAAGCTATATGTTTGTAACCGGCCCTAAAGTCGTCAAAACCGTAACCGGGGAAACTATCACCGAAGAGGATCTCGGCGGCGCCTCGGTGCATGCCACGAAATCCGGTGTCACCCATTTTGTCGGCGCCAATGAACATGAAGGCATTCTGCTCATCAAGAAACTGCTCAGCTACCTGCCACAGAACAACCTTGAAGAACCGCCTCTTTCATTTTGTGACGATCCTTCAGACAGACTTGTCGATGAACTCAATACCATTATTCCCGAAAAGCCCTCCATCCCCTATGATGTGAAGGACATCATTCATGCTATCGCCGATAATGGCGAGTTTCTCGAAGTACAGCGCCAGTATGCCCGAAACATCGTGACCGGATTTGTCACCTTCAGCGGCATATCCACAGGCATCGTGGCCAATCAGCCGAACTATCTTGCCGGCTGTCTGGATAACGACGCATCACGCAAAGCGGCACGCTTTGTAAGGTTCTGCGACGCATTCAACATCCCGATCGTCACGCTTGTCGATGTTCCGGGGTTTCTGCCAGGAAGCGCCCAGGAGTTCAACGGCATCATTACCAACGGAGCGAAGCTGCTGTTCGCATACGGTGAAGCGACCGTACCGAAAATAACGGTCATTCTCCGCAAGGCATATGGAGGAGCCTATTGTGTCATGAGCTCCCGTCACCTGAGAGGTGATATAAACTATGCCTGGCCAAGCGCGGAAATCGCGGTAATGGGACCAACAGGTGCGACAGAGGTACTTTACAACCGGGATCTGAAATCGTTCACCTCCAATGAAGAGAGAGCGGCTTTCGTTACTGAAAAAGAAAACGAGTACCGCGATAAATTCGCCAACCCTTATGAAGCCGCCAAATACGGATATATCGACGATATCATCGAACCAAGAAACACACGTTTCCGTATTATCAGAGCCTTGCAGACTCTGGCGACGAAGAAAGACAGTAACCCTCTGAAAAAACATTCAACGCTGCCACTTTAAACAGCTACAAAACATGAATCTTTTTCTCTGGATACAGCTGAACCCTGACGCTCTTAAGGCCGATCATCTGATGCTTGCCGTTATCGGGTACTCCGTGGTATTTCTCGCGCTCCTGCTGCTTTACGTTTTCTTTCGGCAGCTTCCGAAGCTTCTGGCATTCAACCTACGCAGAAAACTGCGAAAAGAGGGGGAACCGGAAAAAGCGGCAACGGCCGGAAACGCCGTACCGGGAGAGGTCAATGCAGCTATCGCGACGGCAATATTTCTCTATCTCAATGAGCTCCACGATCATGAAACAGCGGTGCTGACCATAACAAAAGCAGCAAAAAGCTATTCGCCCTGGAATTCGAAAATCTATAACGTTACTCATTTCAGACGTTTTTAACGATGAAGCACTACACCTTCACTATCAGCGGAAATACATATAACGTTGACATAAAATCACTTGAAGAGAACCTTGCCGAAATAGAGGTTAACGGTACCCTCTACGAGGTAAAACTCGGCAGGGAGATTCAGACGCCGAAAACCCCGAAACTGGTTCGATACACGCCGCCAAAAGTGAAAGACCCCGAACCGCTAACCACTCCGGGACTCAGCCTCATCAAGGCTCCTTTGCCGGGCACCATCATTGCCGTTTACGTACAACCCGGTACAACGATCAAACGGGACGCACCGGTACTGGTACTCGAAGCCATGAAAATGGAAAACAATATTTATGCGGAAAAAGACGGGACAGTGAAAACCGTAAAAGTCACAACCGGCGATACCGTCATGCAGGGTGATGTACTGATCGAAATAGAATAAACATTATGGAAGGAATTCTCAGGTTTCTCAGTTATTCCGGCTTTGCCAACGTCACGGCCGGTCATATCATCATGATTCTTATAGGGCTTGGTTTTATCTACCTCGCCATCCGTTACGAATATGAACCCCTGCTCCTTGTCCCGATAGGATTCGGCATTCTTATAGGCAACACGCCGTTCATGGAACATGCGGGCCTGCAACTGGGCATTTACGAGGAAGGAAGCGTGCTGAACTATCTCTATCAGGGCGTTCTGAAAGGGATCTATCCTCCGCTGATCTTTCTGGGAATCGGGGCGATGACCGACTTTTCAACGCTCATTTCCAATCCGAAGCTGATTCTTCTTGGAGCTGCCGCCCAGCTTGGTATTTTTACGACCTACATCGGTGCGCTGCTTCTCGGGTTCACCAATCCGGAATCGGCGTCAATCGGAATTATCGGCGGAGCGGACGGACCTACCGCTATATTTCTCGCGTCGAGGCTTGCTCCCCACCTTATCGGATCGATCGCAGTTGCCGCTTACTCCTATATGGCACTGGTGCCCATCATCCAGCCGCCGATCATGCGGCTGCTGACGACGGAAAAAGAGCGCAGGATAAAAATGAAACCCCCCAGATCGGTCACAAAACAGGAAAAGGTTCTGTTTCCGATATTCGGACTGCTTCTGACGGGTTTTATCGCTCCCGGTTCACTTCCGTTGCTCGGCATGCTTTTTTTCGGCAACCTGCTCAAAGAATCGCTGGTAACAAAACGGCTTGCCGATACCGCAAAAAATGCGCTTATCGATATTGTCACCATCATACTCGGCATAACCGTTGGAGCGTCAACCCAGGCAACGACATTTCTGACACAGCAGTCGATGCTTATTTTCGTTCTGGGAGCACTATCGTTCATGTTTTCCACTGCAGGAGGAGTGCTTTTCGCAAAGTTCATGAACATTTTCCTTTCCGGAGAGAACAAAATCAACCCGCTTATCGGCGCGGCAGGAGTCTCGGCCGTCCCCGACAGCGCGCGTGTAGCTCAGAGCGAAGGCTTGAAGGCCGACCCGTCAAATCATCTGCTGATGCATGCAATGGCGCCGAATGTAGCCGGAGTTATCGGTTCGGCCGTAGCTGCAGGTATCATGATGAGCTTTCTGCTGTAAAAAGCGAATACGCGCCACCGGGTTCTCAGAGTGCCTGCAGAATTTTCTGCTGCATTATCAGGCGATCGACAGGTTTGACGAGATACGCGTTCATCCCGCTCCCGATCGCCTCCTGGATAACCGTCCTGTCGGATTCGCCGCTCATGGCGATTATCGGTATGGACCTGTTTATCGAATCTCCTTTCCGAAGTCGTTTTGCAACTTCAAGACCGTCAAGAACGGGCATCTGGATATCGAGCAGCAGCAGATCAAGCGGTGTTTTCTCAAGAATATCAAGAGCATCGACACCGTTTGCCGCTTCAACAACGCTCCCGATACCGAGCTGCCGCAACATAGCTTTTACTGCGATGCGGTTAACCGAAGAATCATCGACAAGAAGAACGTTCTTATGAGAAAGATCTTTTCGTTCACTCATTTCCGTTTTCATGCGCAGCGCCGCAGAGAGTCCCGATACGAGCGGCTGGAGCATCAACGGTTTTGAAAGCAATACGGAAATACCTGTTTTTCCTGCTCTGCCACAGTAAAGATAGGCTGGTTCGCTGGAATACGTTACAATCGGAAGCTTCAAATTAATGCCGCCACTGACCGTCAGAAGAGCGGTAAGCCTGAAACCATCATATACCGGCAAAGCCATCTCACAGAGCAACAGGTCATAGTGTCCGGATGAGATCTTCTCAAAAGCTATTCCGCCGTCTTCGGCGATATCGATTTCCAGGCCAAGCGGCTTGAGCATGCTCTTGATCATCTCCCGGTGCTCTTCGTCATGATCGGCAAGAAGCAATCGCTTTCCGGTGAAAGCCTCTCTGTTATCGCGATAAAGCTGCTCCTCATAATTGGAAAGTTCATTCTCGCCGAGAACCGGGAAACTCAGGGTGAACTCCGTATACTTTCCCTGAACCGAATCGCAGGTAATATCTCCTCCGAACAGGTGCATCGCTCTCTTGCAATAGGCCAGTCCAAGTCCGGTTCCGCCTTTTTTCCCTGATGTAAAAAACGTATCGAAAATCCTTGCAAGATTTTCTTTTCCAATCCCGGGCCCGGTATCCCTGACAAGAACGCTGTTCATGCGCTCGCCTCTGCTTATAGTGATAAAAATCCCGCCTTTCGAATAAAGTCTGAGAAAATACAGAGCATTCATGACAAGGTTGAAAAGCACAAAAACGTACATGGATTCAACCCCTTTGAACATAAAATCATCCTCGACTGAAATCTGTATCTTGCGACGCTCTTCGTCGGATTCGTAAGCATATTCGTCAAGAGCCTGCCTGGTAACGATTGCCGCTGAAAGGTATGTAAAGGCGCTGCTGTAAGGCACCTCGTTTTTTACTTCCTCGAGAATCATATCGATAACCTGTACACCCCGATGCAATGCCATCTGCCCCTGGGCTATGCCGGCATATACTTTTTCAAGAACATCCTCATCGATCTGATGTACACTTTTTCCCGGATAATAGACCGGCAACGCATCCTGAATGGCTTCAAGATTGTAACGTACCTGTCCCAGAGGATTTCTCATTTCATGCGCAATACCCACGGCAAGCGCCTGAAGCGCAGCATTCTTCTCAAGGGCAAGTTGACCTTTTTTGTTACTGTAACTGAAGATGTAACCGGCAACAACAGTAAAAAAAATAACAATCGAATAGAGTTGAATATCGAATTGAGGATCGAGAACAAGACCTCCGGATAAAAACAGGAACATCACAACTGCAGCAACAACACCTATAAATAGATCAAGCAGAAAAATAAGCCAGTTAGGTACATATGTAATGAGAATGAACAGCATGAATATTTCCCAGTACAGCCATAACTCATGAAAATTATTCATAAGCAGGTTGAAGGTGAAAATAAACGGTAAAACAAAAATTATTGAAAAATGCCAGTAATAGGGAAAGAGTTTTCCGAGCGGTTCAGGAAGCTTTTTTTTGAATAGCACAAAAAACAACAGAAGAGTAGCCACCAAACGCAGACAAAAATTCTCATATGGAAGATGAAATCCATACTTGAAAAGAAAGTAAAATAAAAGATGGGCAGGCGCCCCGAGAAACGCGGCAGATCGAAGATTGAAATCCGATATCATCGTCCCCTCTTCGAATGCCTTTCTGAGGTAACTCCGGATCATCAGAACACTTCTCCTGTCATGAAGTATTGTACGGTTTCTTCGGCCGCTGCGAAGCACGCTTCGATCGACGCTCCCCGACGAAAATCACCCGTAACATAGAGACCTGAAAAGGAGGCGAGCTTGTCCTGCAATTCTGAAAAAAGCCTCTGGTGAAACGGCGAATATGCACATAAACCCGGCGAAATGTACTTATAAAGCATAGCTGTGCGTGTATTCTCTTCGACAGAAAAGAATGGCGATACTTTTTTTTCAGCCTCCAATATAACATCTTCGGCTTTCGATTCAGGACTTATTTGCGTTCTTGCCGCTTTTCCGCTGAATGTATAGCGAACAAGATCAAGGTCATGTATGCCATAAGCGCCTGCATTGCTGAGTGAGGAGGTGCGGTCGAATACCATAGCCCGATGATCTTTGCTGAAAACATCGTCTCGATAAGACGCAAGCGCAACCGATACAGGATAGTATCTGACACGATCGAGAATCTCTGCCGCATCCGGAAGAGAGCTTCTGATCAGCGCCGAAAGCTGCGTCGCCGGAAGCGCCGTGATCACCCGCTTGTAGGAAACGGTTCCGCCAAGTCCTTTACAGGTATAAGCAACGTCCACACCCTGCCCTGAATCGCAACGGGAAAGAGAAGTCACCCTGTGTCCGGTACGAATGGCGAGCATTGCGGAACTGGCGGCAACGAAAGTCTCGATAAGCTGATGCATCCCTCCCTTGAGCTGCTCGTAACTGTCGAGAACAAGTGCAAGATTCGAGCCGAAATTTCCCGGATAGCACTCATCCGGTTCAGCGCCGTTCATTCTGACGGTTACGGGGCGGATCAGATGGTTTGCGCATCGCGGAGAAAAACAATCTGCAAGCGAAGCGTCATCGAGCCTCTCTGCGACATCGTTGAAAAAAGAGGTTCGAAGCATCCCCTGCGCGTTATCCTTCATCACGGCCCTTACCCAGGGATACAGCAAACTCGCGCCTCCGAGGCCGGCCAGTTTCAGAAATCCAAGAAAATCAGAGAGCTTCCGGTTCTCCCTGGCAAGACGCACTACCTTTCCGTCTATGACTTGCGATGTGTTGAATCCGAAATATTCAAAAGGAAAATCACCGCATTCCTTGACAAAGCTGCGAAACCGGCGGTATTTCCTGCCGATATTCTTGCCGCCGAAATCAAGCCATCTTCCCTCCAGGCACTCGCTGCCGATTCTGCCGCCAATTACAGGAGCCTCCTCATACAGGTCTACCGAAAAACCTGCTTTATTAAGATAGTAAGCTGTCGCGATACCTGAAATACCGCCCCCGATTACACAAATCTTCATCATGAGATCATAGTGTGTTTTTTCAGAAGATCGATTTTGGTGTCGAACTGTCTTTTTATTCTTTCGGTTATGCGTCCCGAACGAATGCGATGTGTGGCATATCCTTCTTTGCTCATAAAAATACATGCATTCAGAGAGGCTTCCGTACAGAGTTTTCCCCACTGATAGAGTTGACAGAGCGCATATGACTCCCGCTCTTCATCGTCTCCGGCGCAACTGAAATTACTGTAGGTTCTCAGAATAATAGGAGACGAGTTTTCGATGTAATTATAAAACGTCGTATCATAGGAAAGAAGGGTCATTCCTCCGTCAAGAGGAAGCTGGCCAAGAATATGGGCTGCGGCAATGGAAGCCTGCCGCATCGCTTCAAGAATCAGCATACCCTGAAAATGGTCGGATTCATGGTCGAACCGAAATTCGTCAATAGCGTCGAACATATTGAACGAAAGAAACTTTCCTTCGATCAGTGGCTCGGAAATCAGTGCATTTCTGACGCTTTTCTTGTGAACAAACTCCCTGTTGATCGGTTGAGGAAGAGGATCTCCGTCCAAAACAGCAAGCGGACTGCGCAAAAGGCTTTTTAAATTGAGCGGCAGCCTCGTAAGCAGGCGTTGTGTCGTCTCCTTGTCGGGATGGGAAGGCATCCCTACCCTGCGCATGCCTGTCAAATGGAGTTTTCCTGAAATTTCAGCATGCGCTTTCGAATAATCCGCAGAAAGATATAACTCACAGGAGTCGCCAAGAAGAATACGGTAATTCAGCACATCCTCAATTGATGAAACCCTGACCGCCTGAATGCCCGTAACACCCTGAGGCAATACATCTTCTTCAAAAACAAGTGTATATGGTTTTTGACCCGGATATTCGGTTATAAAAGAAGGGTTCTGCACCTTGCGATCTATCTTCGGCAGCGATGACCTCGCTGCCTGCATCGGCCGGAAAGAAAGGAGCCGGCTTTTCCCGGAAAATGATTCGGTAATTGAGTCGTTCATGGAGCATCCGTTTTTTATTGAGTAAAAAATGATTTGGGCATAGATTGAGTTATAATGTCGATATGATAAACCGGTTCGCTTCTTTTTGACAATGGTTTAAAAAAAATATAGTGATTCATGCGGCAAAGAAGAGCTGACGTACCCAAGAATTCACATGGTTTTTCCTCTGCAGCCTTTCGTGAAGTTCCCGGCTTTTCGTATTTTAAGGCTTTTAAAAACCAAATATCTCACAAAACATGAGTCAGCTCGATCTTCTCAATATTGTCCACCGCCCAAGAAGGCTCCGGAAATCGGCCGCAATCAGAAACCTTGTTCAGGAACGAACCCTGACAGTAAACGATCTTGTGTTTCCGTTGTTCGTCTGCCCAGGAACCAATGTTGTTGAAGAAGTGACGTCCATGCCGGGCAGCTTCCGCTACTCTATCGACAATGCGGTCAAAGAGTGCCAGGAACTCTGGGATCTTGGCATTCAGTGCATCGACCTCTTCGGAATTCCGGAAAAGAAAACTGAAGACGGCAGCGAATCCTACAACGATAAAGGCATTATTCAGGAGGCGATCCGGGCTATCAAGGCAAAAGTACCCGATCTCTGCATCATGACAGACGTTGCTCTCGACCCGTTTACCCCTTTCGGTCACGACGGGCTGGTAAGAGACGGCATCATTCTCAACGATGAAACCGTCGAAGTCCTCTGTAAAATGGCGGCATCCCACGCAAATGCCGGTGCGGATTTCGTTTCGCCCAGCGATATGATGGACGGACGCATCGGAGCCATCCGGGAGTCCCTTGACGATGCAGGCTTCTCCGATGTCGGCATTCTCTCCTATGCAGCGAAATACGCATCGAGCTTCTACGGCCCTTTCCGCGATGCACTGCATTCCGCTCCGCAATTCGGCGACAAGACCACCTATCAGATGAATCCCGGCAATACCGACGAAGCCATGAAAGAAATTGAACTCGACATCATGGAGGGTGCTGATATCGTCATGGTCAAGCCAGGCCTTGCCTATCTCGATATCGTTTATCGCACCAAAGAACGTTTCGATGTACCTGTGGCGATCTATCATGTATCGGGGGAATACGCCATGGTCAAAGCGGCTGCCGAAAAAGGATGGATCGATGAAGAACGGGTGATGATGGAATCGCTTCTCTGCATGAAACGTGCAGGCGGTGACATGATTTTCACCTATTATGCAAAAGAAGCAGCAAAAAGACTGCGCTGAATTCTATCAGGATCCTTTGCAGTTATTTCATTACAGAAGCCCGGCTGTTGTTGACACGGTCGGGCCTTTTTACTATCAAAAGCCACTATGATACGATATTTTACTGCCGGCGAATCTCACGGACCTGCTTTAACTGCAATAGTAGAAGGCCTTCCGGCCGGCGTCTGTATTACACAGAACGATATTGACAGCCAACTTCTGCGCCGTCAGCAGGGATATGGAAGGGGCGGCAGAATGATAATCGAAAGCGATAAAGCCGAAGTGTTATCAGGTATCCGATTCGGAAAATCCATCGGATCGCCTGTTACGCTGCTTATCAGAAACCGCGACTGGGAAAACTGGACAACCACGATGGCCCGGTTTGAAAAGCCGGCAGAAGAAATCGCCAAAATCAGCATTCCGAGACCTGGTCATGCAGATCTTGCTGGCAGAATCAAATATGGTTTTAACGATATCCGTCCGGTAATCGAACGCTCTTCGGCACGGGAGACCGCAGCAAGAGTTGCCGCGGGCTCGCTCTCCCGGGTTTTCCTCAAGGCACTCGGCATTGAGATCGGCAGCTATGTTTCGGCAATCGGATCTGCTGCAGAACCCGCAGTAAATCCTGCAGTTGAAGAGCTGCTCGCAAACGGCGCGGAATGTCTTGCCCTCGAAGCCGATCGTTCGTCAGTACGCATGCTGAACAAATCCGCTGAAACCGGCGCAATTGCGGCTATTGATGAAGTAAAAAAACAAGGAGATACGTTAGGCGGAATTATCGAGATTTTCATTACCGGCGTTCCGATAGGGCTGGGCACCTATGTGCAGCACGACCGACGCCTTGACGCCATGCTTGTTTCAGCGCTCATGTCGATCCAGGCTGTCAAGGGGGCCGAAATCGGTCATGCGTTCGAGAATTCACGAAAACCCGGATCGCAGGTTCACGATGAATTTTTTCTCTCGGAAAGCACTGGGGTTGAAAGAAAAACGAATCAGGCAGGAGGGCTCGAAGGCAGTATGTCGAGCGGTCAGACCATCCATCTCAGGGCAGCCATGAAACCCATCTCATCGCTTGTCACGCCTCTGCACTCCTTTGACCTTGAAACGATGAAACCGACCCTTTCGCGATTTGAGCGAAGCGATACCTGTGCAGTCCCGGCTGCCGGTGTTGTTGCCGAAGCTGTTGTAGCCCCGGTCATAGCCAACGCTTTACTGGAAAAATTCGGGGGGGACCATTTCATGGAGATCAAAAGCCGGCTCGAAACCTACCGGGATCATCTTCACAGAACGTTTAATGCCTGATTTCCCCGAGAGCCTTTATCGTCTCTGTTGACCAGCTTCTGGTTCATTTCCCTGGAAGGCTCAGCCACCTCCGTTCTGCCGACAATCTGGGCAGGAACACCGGCCACAGTGTAATGAGGCGGCACATCATCGAGCACAACACTGCCGGCACCGACCTTGGCGCCTTCGCCGATCACCACATTGCCGAGAATTTTTGCTCCCGCGCCGATCAGTACCGACTTGTGTACCTTCGGATGGCGGTCACCGGTCTCCTTGCCGGTACCACCAAGAGTCACTTCATGAAGAAGGGATACATTGTCGTCGACCACTGCTGTTTCGCCGATTACAAGACTGGTCGCATGATCGAGCAATATCCCCTTGCCGATCACTGCCGCCGGATGAATATCGACCGCAAAGACTTCCGATATCCGGTTCTGAATGAAATATGCCATAGTTTTACGGCCGTTTTTCCAGAGCCAGTGCGCAAGTCTGTAAGCCTGAAGAGCCTGATAACCTTTAAGAAACAACATGATCTCGAAGTAATGCACAGCCGCCGGATCCCTTTGCTGGGTGGCGACAAGATCATAAAGCGCATACTCCACCTGCTCAGGGCTCTGCCGGTAAAAATCGTCGAACAGCCCCTGCAGCACAAGCGGAGGGAAATGCTTCGAACCCAGCTTGACCGAAAGCAGCATGGCAAGCGAGGATCCGAAATCATCGAAACGAAGAATATGCTGCTCAAGAAAAATGCTGATTTCAGGATCACGTCTGCATTCGTTGGCAGCTTCGGCGACGATCGCCCTCCATACTGTAGAAATATCAGTCAACATGTATCTGTAATTAATGAAACATTCCGAACACCCTTTCTCCGAAGTATTCAGACCTCATTATCTGATATCCGGATGATCAAGAAAATAATTCACAGTACTTAAAAAAACACCGGAATCTATATAATATTATAACAAACAGGATAAAGAAGACAACCATAGCACCGGGTTACCGGCAGCAATCGCCTGTCGATATGTTTTTCAGATTCCGGAATACCATGATTTGTGAGACGCCCGGAAGAACTTCGGAAAAGTGACCGTCCAACAAAATCGGCAGATCGGGATAATCGTGAACTATCGCGATCCGCTGATTTCCATATCGGAAATCGCAGCGAACGATCCGCACAAGGCAGAAATATTCAGGATAGTCAGAGAATCTGTCGTAGAACGCATTCTATAGAAGATTGAGCGGCCTCCGGAGAAAAAGCAAGCCCTCTATAACCTTCGTGAGAGCGTCAAGACTGACAGGCTTCGTGATGTAGTCATTCATGCCGGCCTCGATACATACATCACGATCACCGCTCATAGCGTGAGCCGTCATGGCAACAACCGGCACATGATGATCGAGTACATCTGAAGAGGGATCGCGAATAATCCGGGTTGCCTCCAGTCCATCCATTTCAGGCATCTGGACATCCATGAAAACAAGATCATAGGAATTTCTCGCAAGCGCACTGAGCGCATGCAGGCCATTGGATACGATATCCGCCGTGAAGCCGAGCTTCCTGAGCATGCAATCGGCAACCAGCTGGTTGGTTGCATTATCTTCGACAAGAAGTATCCGTTTTTTTTGTTTTTCGCCTGATTCGATTTGAATAGAAAGGTTCTCCGTCGATTCACCATATTTCTTTGGGTCCATGCCATCACTTTTGATTCCTGTCAACCTAAACAGAACTTCTTTCAACTCTCTTATGCGCGCCGGTTTGACAAGAAATGCCTGAAAACCTGCGCTCAGAAAGCGTTGATCATCATCATTCCTTCCTATTGAAGTAAGCATAACCATCTGTAACGCATTGAACCGGCAGTCTCGCCTTATCGCCTGCCCCAGCATGCAACCATCCATAACGGGCATCTGCATATCGATTATGGCTACCGCAATCGGTTCGCCGTTCCCGAAGCATTCGTCAAGCACCCGAAGCGCTCCGGCGCCATCCTCAGCCGGGTATACCCTCACATTCCATGAATTAAGCTGCGAAGTAAGAATTTCGCGGTTTGCAGCATTATCATCGACAACCAGAACCCGCAAACCCGAAAAGGAAGCGGTCATATCCGTATCATTCTTCTTTTGCACGGATTGTTTTTCAAAAAATGCCGTAAACCAGAATTCCGAGCCCTCTCCCTCCCTGCTCTTCACCCCAATCTCTCCTCCCATCATTTCGACAAGCTGGCGGGCAATCGATAAACCAAGCCCGGTACCCCCATATTTTCTCGTGGTAGAAGAGTCAGCCTGGGTAAACTGCTCGAAAACGATTCGCTGATGATCGCCTGAAATTCCTATCCCAGTATCCGTCACCGAAAACAGCAGCCTGAGGGCATCGCCTTCAAGTGAATCCACTGCCACCCTGATGACAACTTCTCCTTCCTGCGTGAACTTGACGGCATTTCCTGACAGATTATTGAGCACCTGTCGGAGCCGGGCAGGATCTCCGCGAAGCGATAACGGCACATCCGACGCAATTGCAAACGTATATTCCAGACCTTTCTGCTGAGCTTTCAATGCCATCGAATCAGCAATATCCTCAAGCAGACAGGCCAAATCGAAATCGACCATTTCAAGGGATAGCTTCCCTGCCTCGATTTTGCAAAGATCGAGAATATCGTCGATCAAATTCAACAGCGACATGGCGCATGATTGCACGGTATCAGCGTACCGCATCTGCTCTGCATTCAGCCCGCTCTCCAGAAGAAGACCGGTCATGCCGGTAACGCCGTTCAGGGGGGTACGGATCTCATGACTCATGTTTGCAAGAAATTCGCTCTTGGCTTTATTGGCCATTTCTGCGCGACAGGTTGCCTCTTTGAACTTTCTGTTCGCATCGACCAGACGCAACTCCTGACGCTTTCGCTGCTCGAGATCGTCGATAACCCAGATTACCCCTTTATCCAGATCGGCGGGATCGATCGCTTTTCCGGAAAGAGTGCACCATACCGGAGTACCATCTTTCCTGCGCAACTGATAGTCAACCTGAAATTGTTCACCCTCACTGAGTTTTTCATAATGCTGTCGCCCGAACTCCTCATACCGGCCTGCATCGAGGTGCAGCTGAAACATGCTCAGCCCCTTCATGTCCTCAGGATCTTTATAACCGAGAATATCAGCGAGACGCTGGTTCCCACGGCTGAATACCCTGCCACCCTTGAGAAACATAATGCCGATATGGGAATTGTTGAATATGTGTTCAAACTCGAGAGTTCTGGCCTTCAGCTTTTCTTCCGCTTCTTTTCTTTCCGTAATATCGGTATGGGAACCGGCAATTCTGAAGGGAATTCCCTGCGCATCCCTCACGGCCTCTCCTCGCGCAAGTATCCAGCGATATGAAGTATCCTTGTGCTTCATCCGGAACTCCTGTCTGAAATAACGAATATCACCTCTCAGGTAGCTCCTGATGAACTTCCCGACAACAGGTTTGTCCTCAGGGTGAAGATTGTCTACGAACGACGCGGTAACATTCCGGAGTTCATGATCGGCATAGCCGAGCATTTCCTTCCATTTTGGCGATAAATAAAGCGTACCATCCTGAAGGTTCCAGTCCCATATGCCGTCATTGCTCCCGTTCACCGCCAGCATAAACTGTTCCCTGCTTCTATGCAGCTCATCTTCGACCGTTTTGTGTGCGGTTATATCAAACAGAATGCTTTCGCAGACGGCCGCTAACCCATCCTGTTTCCTCCTGATATTGGTCATATCCTTTATCCAGCGAATGCCGCCGTCTGGCTTGACGATCCTGTAGTCGTCATGCTCGACTGTCGATGCATCCGGATCTGACAGGGCGGATGCCGCATCTCGCGCAACACGCTGAAGATCATCAGGATGGATAAGCGAAACAAAGGAAACGCGACCCGTCTTAAAGTCTTCTGCATGAACTCCAAATAACCGCTCAGTATTGCCTGATACGAAAGCTACAGGCCATGCGTTCCGTTTTTCCCAGATAAAAGCAACCGCCTGGCTGTGCTCGACAAGGTCGTTTGCAAGCCGAAGTTTTTCTGCGTCATCTATTTTATGCAGGGCATAAGCGAGATCATTGGCCAATTCGATAAAATACTCCCGTTCGAAAGGGATCGCGACAAACTTTTTCGGTACAGAAACCGAAAGTACGCCCCAGATAACGCCAGCACACTCGAGAACACAGGAAAAACCGGAACGTCCATTATAGAATGCAGAAAGCGGGCATGCGAGACACTCCGAAAAAGGATCGTCGATCACTATGCCGCTCCGGTTATCCAGCGCTTTCTGCAGACAGTCAGGATAGACCCCCCTGCGAAGCTGGTTCTCCATTTTTTTAAAACTTTCGCCAAAACCCGAAAACGCCGTCTGCCTGACGCTGCCGGTTCCGTCAAAAAGTACAACCCAGGAATTGAAATAATCAAGTGTAGAGGTAAGCGTATCGCAGACCTGGGTGATCAGACGTAACGGATCGTGCTCCGTAATAATGAGATGATTGATATGACGCAATGCCATAAGCACCTTGAAGTCATGATGCCTTATATTTTTTGCCAGGCACTGTTTCTCAGAAAGGCTGTCTGAAGCGAAAGGCGCAGCCCTGAATGAAGATTGTTCGTCCATGAGTTCAGCCGAGAATTTAAAACGTCGATCAATACATAAATAACAGACGAAACCTGAACGGCCGATACTGCCGGAAACAAAACGCAATCCCGTCCGATCAACATTTTACGGCAGTGCGAATACTTAAAAAAAATGAATGATGCCGTTGTTTCATGCACAAGCCTTCCGCTATCAGCGGAAAATCATGGGAGGGTCGCGAAAAGGACGTGCAGCATCGCGTGTTACTATACTACGAATCATGCTTACGGGGGTAAGACGAGACCGATGCGACATCCGTTTATAACCTTACGATTATATCGCATCATCCTAATATACTTAAAACGAAACGGCTTTAATCACACAAAACACATTTTCGCTTCTAAAGGGGAACTCTAAAAGTGTGATGAACTATCAAAGTGCAAGGCGGTCGGAGTCCCGATAGATCGGGATAAACTGCGAAACCGGAGTCCCGAAAGCTTTCGGGATGAGAATTTCCATTACGACTTGTAGGGACAACGCAGCAATTCGGTTGTGCAATAACTGTTCAGAGGTACCCTGACGTAATGCGGAATAACCCAAGACAGGGTCTATAACGATCAATGATCAATAAAATATACCGAGCAAGGATCATGTAGTACTGCGCCAGCTGCTCGGCGATCATCACAAAAAATCTGTCTGCACCGGCCATCAATGTTGAGGTCTGGGAAAACCGGTATTGATTTATGACCATGATCTTCTGCTCCTGGTTCATATGAATAACGCCGAAATAGTTTTGATAAGCGACCAACGAGCAATACGAACGGAGTCCCGATACTTCTGAAACCGAACTCCCTGCAAATCGGGATAAGGATTTCGGGCACCCCCGCAAGGAAGCAATCGGGCCGTTCAACTGGTTTTAGAGGCACCCGTTAGAAGCATCAAAGGAAACCGGCATGTAAAAAACTCATTTTACGGATACTTACTGCCTGGAAACACATAAAAAAATCTGAACTGATAACGGTTGCGGATGACAATCCGAAACCGCCCTGAAGGATACGTCCGAATAAAACCGGTACGAATGGTTCCCATCCGGAAAACCAATCGGAATTTTATATATTTAAAGTTGGGCGTCGGCAAAAAAAGGGTATATCCAATCAGGTATTTTTTATGGAATTGCAGGAAATCCATAAGTCCGGACGCGCGACATCCGGCAAACGAAAAAAAACAACGGGCAGCAAAAAGCTTGGAGGCTTGAAAAGTGAATTCCTCAACAATGTTTCTCACGAGATACGTACCCCGCTCAACGGAATAATAGGCATGACGAACTGTCTGCTCGACACCCGGCTCGATGAAAAACAACGCGACTACGCAGCCATCATAAAATCAAGTACAGCATCACTCCTGAAGCTTACCGATACAATCCTCACTTTCTCGAACGCGATATCGGGCGCATTGAAACCTGAACGAGAATATTTCATACTCTCCGAACTGCTTGCCGGTATTGCCGAGCCACTCTTTAATGCAGCGGAAATAAAAGGCATCGCATTCTCCTGGAACATCGAACAAAATGTTCCGGATCATCTTCTCGGCGATAAGCAAAAGCTTGCCCAGGTATTACTGTGCCTATTGGAAAACGCAAAAAAGTTCACCAGCAGGGGGGACATTAAACTTGACGTGAGGCGGGAAAAGCCTGACAGTAAAAAGCTCTTGCTGCGCTTTACCGTCAGCGATACCGGAACGGGCATACCCGACGCAAAACAGGAATGCATCTTCGATGCATTCTCCCAGGCAGACACCTCCCCGACTCGCAGGTATGACGGATTGGGGCTGGGGCTCGCCTTATCGAGGGAACTGGTCAGGCTCATGGAAGGCAACATCGGTGTCGAAAGCAGCGAAAACAGGGGATCGACATTCTGGTTCACGGCAATCTTCGCAACGGAAAGTCCGAAAACCAGCCCCGAATCCGTAACCTGCGCGCCGACCACGATCCCCGTCCACGAAACACCCGTCGGTATCCGGACCTCCGGAAATCCTCGAACTCCCGGCGAGCTGCCGAATATTCTCCTTGTCGAGGACAACCCTGTCAATCAGCAGATCGCGTTGCTGATGCTGAAAAAATACGGATTACATGCAAATCTGGCCGGTAATGGAAAAGAGGCACTCAAAGCAGTCGAACATCAGCCCTATGATCTGGTTTTCATGGATATCCAGATGCCTGTAATGGATGGTATCGAGGCAACTCGGCTAATAAGAAAAAAAACATCAGAAAACAGCATTCCGATTATCGCCCTTACAGCGCATACGATGCAGGAAGACAGGGCGAAGTGTTATGAAGCGGGAATGAACGGATTTCTGACTAAACCTCTCCATTACGAAGAACTTCAACTGGTGCTGAAAAAGTGGCTGCCGGAATTTCAGGTTTTATGATAATTTTCCATTCCTGTTCAAAGATACACCAATGACTCAATCACAGAAACTGCGAAAAAATACTGTCGTATCCCGACCCGGAATAGCCGTCGGCTTCCAATTCCGACTGAGGGAATATATCATGAAAAAACACGGCTCGATAAACGCGTTCTGCCGTGCAGCAGACATAAAATATCCGGCACAGATGACCCCTTATCTTGCCGGAAAATGCCTGCCTGGAAAAAAAATGATAGCGAGGCTGGAAAAAGACGGGGCCGATATCGAGTGGCTTATGAACGGCGATGATAACCGGCAATCAATACCGGATATGGGCAATGCATTATCGTTATCCCGGTATCGTATGGACATCGATACATTGTTCAGGCAGGTACGCATGCACATCAGCAGATTTTCGGCTCTCTATAAACCGATGATCGATGCATATGCAGTCCTCGATCATAATGAAAACATCGTTGATCTGAGCGGATCTCTCGAACAATATCTTGGGTACAAAAAAAACAGCCTGACAGGAACGGACCTTCAAAGCATCATTCACCCTGAAGATTATGCTGAAGTCAAAAGAACTCTCGACAGCGAAAAATCAGCCGAGTCCATTGTTGAATTCAAATCGAAGTTCAAGACCGGTGAAGGCGTCTATATCGATGCTGAATGGTGTCTTGCAGTAAACACAAAACCAATGAGCGAATTATATGAATATGCCATGATTCTGAAAGGCTCCAAAACGTGAGAGGCAATGTCCTCATTGGTATAACTCGACATATTCAGCAACCGTATTTCTGCCTGCAGGTTAATTATATGCTCCCCCGGCTCCATTCCGGGTCTGGAAAATGACGATGACGAGCAGCGGGTAATGAATAATCCCTCTGCTGTAAGAGACTGTGCGCATCTCGACCTCAGGAAACACAGGAGACGTATAAACGGCCAAAAGAGACCTTGGACGATACCATATTTATATGTAAAATAATCAATAGCGACGAGTGACCCGACATCGGCCCCGGAAAAGCAATTACCGTAACAAAACATCCCGATCAAACGCACTTCAAAATTATACAGTTGAAACTGAAAAAAACCGTACAAAGATACCTCGGACTCGCTTGTTACAGGCATGCCTGAACCGGAATAACATAGAACGAAACCCGTCGATGACCTCTTGCCCACATATATCAGGTTAGCCTGAAACACATTTTCCTATGACAAAACTGCCCTCCCTCCATGAGCAGCTGCAACCTGTCAATAAAACAGCCTCGAACAACGTCCGGCTGCAACAGGATGAACATGCGCACCAAGAAAACGGAAATCAGTACAAAATCATTTTTGACACGATCAGGGATGGGATTTTTGTCCATAAAATTTCCGAAAACGGCCAGACGTACCCGTTAGAACTGGTGAATCCCGCAGCATGCAGCATGACCGGTTATACCGAGGCGGAATTACTGCAGATGAACCCGGGTGACCTGCTTGAAAATGAGGATTCGAAAACCCTTTGTATCGAGGAGTATCCGGATGATTTACATAAACATAACTCACGTTTGCTCGAAGCGGTAATGCTGCGCAAAAACGGGAGCCGTTTTTTTACGGAAATCAGTGTCACCAAAGTCATCCTTGGCGGAGCCCCATGCCTTGTTTGCTCTGTACAGGATATCACCCTTCGCAAGGCAACGAACCGGAATCTGGCAGAAAGCAATAGCAGACTGCAACTCATCATGGATGCCGCCCATGCCGGCATCTGGGAGTGGAATATGCAAAACAACGTCAATATATGGACGGACGAGTTATTCCGACTGTACGGCCTTGAACCCGATTGTTACGAGGCATCCTACGATGTTTGGCGGCAATCGATCGTACCTGAAGACAGGGATGAAACGGAGCGAAACATCGTCGAAGCGTCGAAAAAGGGTGTTGAATTCACAGCCGAATGGCGTGTCCGTCCTACTGACGGAACCGAACGCTGGCTCATGTCAAAAGGCACGCCTTTCAGAAATACAGAGGGCAAGGTAAACCGCTACGTAGGAATCGTTATTGACGTAACGCAACTCAAGCTGGCTCAGATGGCGGAAATAAAAGAACAGTCGTTCCGCAAAGCCATTATTGAAAGTATTCCCGGAACGTTCTACATGCTTGACGCAAAGGGACGATATGCCGGCTGGAACGCTTATCAGCGTGATGAAATCATCGGCAAACCGGAACACGAGATGCCCGAAGCCGCGGCGATTGAAAGCATCCATCCTGAAGATCGAACGCTGACGCAGGAAAAAATTACAAACGTGCTGAAAAACGGAAGCGTTGAAATCGTGGAAGGGAGAGTACTTCTTCGCGGCGGACCTGCATTCCGCTGGTTTCTGATGACCGGCCAGCGTATTGTTTTCGACGGCAACCCTTTCCTGGTCGGTACAGGTATCGACATCACCGACCGTAAGCGGATCGAGGACGTGCAAACATTTCTCGCCCGAACAAGTTCGGCGGCAAAAACCGAGCCTTTCTTTACGGCTCTGGCCGAATACCTGGCAGCTTGCCTCGGTATGGATTTTGTATGCATCGGGCAACTCGATAGTGACGGATTACGCATGAAGACCCTTGCGATTTGGCTCGATGGTCACGTTAAGGATAACCTGTCCTGTGCCATGAAAGATACTCCTTCCGAAAATATCCAGGGAAAAGAGATCTGCATCCACAACGCCGGCGTCTGCGATTTATTCCCCCGGGATCCGCAGCTTCAGGAGCTTCAGGCCGAGAGTTACATAGCGACAACCCTCTTCGCTCACAATGGAAGCCCTATCGGTATAATCAGACTCATCGGAAGGCGTCCGCTTGAAAACCCCCATCTGGCCAGATCTATCATGAATCTGGTTGCCATGCGCTCTTCAGGAGAACTGGAACGCCTTATAACAGAAAATTCTTTACTGCAAAGCGAGAAAAAATACCGCAATCTGTTTGAAAGCGTACCTATAGGGTTGTATCAAAGCGATATGGAGGGAAACATCATAACCGCCAACCAGAACTGTCTCGATATAACCCGCTGCAGCAAAGAGGATCGTGAGGTCTGGTTTTCCCAGGATACCCGGGCAAGCTATGTTGACTCGAAAGATTCCGAACGGTTCAGGAGTCTGCTTCTGAAACAGGGATATGTCAACGGCTTCGAGGCAAGATTCAGGCGCTATGACGGCACCATCGCCTGGCTCAGCAACACGGCGAAACTGATCTATAACGAAAAAGGTGGCGCGGACTTCATCAACGGGTCTTTCATCGATATTACAGAACGGAAGCAGGCTGAGGAGGAAAAAACCAAACTTGAAACCCAGCTTCAGCAATCACAGAAAATGGAGCTTGTCGGACGCCTGGCAGGAGGCATCGCTCACGATTTCAACAACATGCTTGGGGTCATTCTCGGCAATGCGGAACTGGCCCTGACATGTGAAACCCTTGATAAAACGGTAATAAACAATCTTCAGGAAATCGTTAACGCAGCCAATCGCTCCTCAAATCTCACCGGACAACTGCTGGCTTTTGCCCGAAAGCAAACAGTAAACCCCAAAATCGTCGACCTGAACATGCTGGTCGAAGAAATGCTCAACATGCTGCGAAGACTTATCGGCGAAGACATAAACCTGATCTGGATACCGGGCAACTCGCAACCGATGGTCAACATCGATCCATCACAGATTGACCAGATTCTTGTAAACCTTTGCGTCAATGCGCGCGATGCCATAACCGATATCGGAACCGTCACCATTGAAACAGCAACAGTCTGTTTTACCGATACCGATGATGATGACGGGAGCGATAAAAGACCCGGCGACTATGTCATGCTTTCGGTCACCGATACCGGACACGGAATCGAAAAACAACATCACTCCCATATTTTCGAGCCGTTTTTTACAACAAAAGAGACCGGAAAAGGCACCGGACTTGGGCTTGCCACGGTTTACGGCATTGTAAAACAAAATGAGGGGTTTATCGTTTTTGAGAGTGAACCTCAAAAAGGAAGCAACTTCAGAATTTATCTGCCCCGGGATAAAAACAGAACCCCACTTCCTGCGGACGAGAAAACGGATGCCCTGAATATAACAGGAAAAGAAACGATACTGCTCGTCGAGGATGAACCGGAAATACTCAAGCTGTGCCGGATGATACTGGAAAAAAAGGGTTATTCGGTGCTCGCAGCCGCAACACCCGGCGAAGCCATCCGGATCGCCAGTGAACCGGACCATAAGATCCATCTGCTGCTGACCGATGTGATTATGCCCGAAATGAACGTACGCGATCTATCCGATAAATTGCTCTCAATCCGCCCGGATCTCAAAATCCTCTTTATGTCGGGGTATACGGCGGACAATATTGCAAATCACGGGGTGCTCGATACCGGCGTAAATTTCATTCAGAAACCGTTCACCATCAAGGCGCTGTCAAAAAAAGTGGCCGCCGTACTTGCCGGCAGTTAAACCCCGAACTCCTTACTGCAGCAACTTGAGACTAAGGAGCAGTTCCGGACCGCTGAATGGTTTTTTCAGGGTTGTGTGCGCTCCGAGCGCATCGGCCAGAACCAGATAGTTTTCAGGTCCGACTTTACCTCCTCCGGAAATCGCCAGAATTTTGATTGCCGGATATTGGCTGCGCATTTCCATGATGGTTTCAATGCCCTCTTTTTCAGGCATGACAATATCTGTAATAACGACAGGAATATCATGCTGCTCCTGTAGAAGCTTAAGGCCTGTCTTGCCATTATCGGCCTCGAAAACGGTATGGTTCTCTTTTTTCAGGATTGTGGTTATGAATTTTCTGACGGCTGGATCATCGTCGATAACAAGAATGTTCATGACTGTCCGGGTTATGCGTTATTGTGGCTGATCACCTCGTTTATGACCGAAGCCAGCTGGGCGAATTTCACTGGTTTTTTCAGAAATTTACAGATGCCGTAACGGCTCAGCGGAATCGTGTATTCGATATCCTTTCCGTAGCCGGTCATAAGAATCACCGGAAGCTGCGGGCTGGTTTCATGAAGCTCGCGGGCAAGTTCGACCCCTGTCATTTCAGGCATCGTAAGGTCGGTGATGACCAGATCAAACTGTTCCGGATTTCTCCTGAACAGTTCAAGCGCCTGCACGGGAGAGTTCAACGCCCTGATTCTGAAGCCGAGTTTCGTCATCATCATCTTCATCATCTGCACGGTCGGCTGCTCGTCGTCAACAAAAAGAATGCTGGCGTTTCCTTTTGGCAAAGGGTCTTCTCCGGTCGGCGCCTCGCTGCGCTCGTTGATCACCGGCAGATATATCCGAAATGTAGCGCCTTTTCCAGGAAAACTTTCAACAACAATCTCTCCGTTGTTGCTGGTAATGATGCCATGGACCACCGAAAGTCCGAGTCCGGTTCCCTTGTTGACGGATTTTGTGGTAAAGAACGGCTCGAAAATACGCTCCATGGTCGCTGCATCCATGCCGGTTCCGGTATCGGCAATACCAAGCTCTATATAACGTTCAGCAGACAGCCCCGGCTGTGTTTTCAGCATGCCTGCGTCGGGAATAATTTCCCTGAGTTGAATGGTCAGAACACCACCGGATTCTTCCATAGCCTGAAAAGCATTCGTGCAGAGGTTGACAACCACCTGATGGATTTGTGAGGGATCTGCAAAAATGTTACCGCAGGAGTTGTCGATCTGCTGTTCGATGGTAATGGTCGAGGGAATTGAAGGACGAAGCAGCTTCAGCGCTTCATTGAGAATCGCCTGAACGCTGACTACAGAGGGTGTGCGTTCGTCGGCCCGGCTGAAGCTCAGAATCTGCGCCACAAGGTTCCGTGCTCTCTCTGCCGCCTGCGTAATTTCAGTAAAGTATTCCTTCAGAGGGTCCTGATCAGAAAGGGAAAGGGCTCCCATTTCGGCATAGCCGAGAACAGGCGTGAGAATATTGTTGAAATCATGCGCGATGCCTCCGGCAAGCGTTCCGATAGTTTCAAGGCGCTGCGTATTTCGAAGCCGCGATTCCAGTTGCTGATTCTCTTCCTGCGCCAGCACCCGATCGGTAATATCAAAAAGAATGCCGTCGATACCCGAAAACACGCCTTCTTCTGAAAAAGCCGAGGTTTTACGATCTTCGATCCATCTGACGGCATGCGCTGCCGTCAGAATTCTGTAGATAATGATCTTGGATGCCTTTCTCTCTCGAAGTTCCTCATAGGTATCCACAACAAGTCTCATGTCATCCGGATGAATAAACGTCAACATCTGCTGCAGGGAACCCGAAAAACAGGATTCCAGTGATTCTGCAGAGAGAAAATCCGAATGCGAAAGAAATTTTATGGTATCATCGCTTGAATGCCGATATACAGCACCGGGAATATTATCGATAATGGATTTGAACTCCTCGCTCACGCGTTTCTCCAGATCGCTTTCACGCAAGACTGCCTCTGCCCGTTTCAGCTCCGAAAGATCGACCAAGGTCGTACGCACGCCGGATACCTGACCGTCCTGTCTTATTGGCGAGCTGTAGAGCAGAACCGGCCGCCTGGTGCCATCCTTCATGATGATGGTGTACTCGTTTCCTTTGGGTACATAACCCGGAGCAAGTATCTTCTTCTGGTTTGCCAGGGCGCGGTCAAGCTCCTGAAGCACACAGAAGCTGAATGCCGAAATTCCCTGGCGCAGATCATCATCCGAAAGACCAAAAAACGCTTTAACTTCAAGGTTGATATAGGTAACCATACCATGCAGGTCCGTCTCGAAAAGTGGCAGGGGCAGAAACTCTGTAAGCTCCCTGAATTTCTGTTCGCTCTCCACGAGCGCAGACTGGTTTTTCAGCCGTTCGGTAATATCCCGGATGATACCGAACAGCACCGGCTTCCCGTCCCAGGTACCGTGCGTGATTTTCGTTTCCACCGGAACCTGTTCGCCCGACTTCGACAGCAGCGGCACATGACAGACATTGGCCTGTCCGGAAAGCATCTGCTGAACCGTCCGCCCGGCTTCCTCCCGCCGTTCAGGAGGGTGGACATCGAGGACATGCAGCCTCCTGAACTCGTCGTGCGAATAGCCGAGCAATACAGTACATGCGGCATTGGTATGCAAAATGGCGCCATCATCGGCAATGATGAACAGCATATCGTCGATCGTATCGAACAGCGAGGCAAAATTTCTGTTGGCGGTTGTAATTTTCTCATCATGGGTTGCCTGAGCGATAGCGGCGCCGATATGCGACGCTACCGTTTCAAGAGCTTTTCGGGCGAACTCCGGAACCTGGTCAAGCGAATGCGATGCCACGTTCAGGCTTGCGACCACCCGGCTCTTGCTGATGACCGGTAAAACCGCAACAGCCTTCAGACCTTCGTTCAGAATGGAGTTGCAGGGGTTGGTGTTCATCTCAGCAAAACGGCTGTAGATCGCACTCCCGTTTGCGACAAGCCGGCATTGTGAGGAATCCGACATATAGCAGAACGTCTCCCGGACAAAAGCATCCGAAAAGCCTTGACTGTATGCAAGGCTCAGACTGTTATCGGCTTCGTTGACCAGATAAATCCCGCCGCAATCCATGCCCGAAATGTCAAGCGCGGCCTGAAGGCAGCTTTTCAGCGTCTCTTCGAACGATGACGAGACGCTCAGTTTCAGGGTAAGATCGAGTTCGCTCTGGATAAGCTGCTCTACCTGTTTTCGCTGCAGGGCATTGGCAATGATGCCGCCGGCCAACGTAAGCACGGATGCGGCTTCCTTCGGCCACTGCCGTTCTTCCCTTACGGCATCGAAGCCTATGTAGCCGAACGGTATGGTACCGGATACGAGCGGAATGAGAATCAGTGACTGAATATCCTGCTGTTCGAGAATGTCCCGTTCCGAAGCCGCTTCATCAGGCAGATCTGAAACTCTGGGAACGATAAGCAGTTCGTTATGTGCAATCTTTTTCGTTGACCATGAAAAATCATCGGTGGAAAGCTGCTTGAGAATATCTATCTGCGGCTCGATACCCCCGGCACACCACTCGTGGGTGTTATCCATGAGCCGTTGATTATCGTAGTACTGAAAAATATAGCTCCGGTCGGCCTGTACGAACTCCCCGATGATTTTCAGAGCCTCGTTGATCATCGAATCGATCTCTCCGGCGGGAACATTGATAAACTGGTTGGCCAGTGAAGATACGATCCATTCGAATTTCCGGTTGAAGGCAAGCGATTCTTCGGAGCGCTTTCGTGATGAATTATCGAGCAGGTAGCCTTCGTAATGGGTAATACAGCCCTTTTCGTCGCGGGTGATAACCGTAAAATCATAAACCCAGATAACCTTACCGTCCTTCCGTATAATCCGGTACTCCTGCTCGAATGAGCTCCGCTGCGGATCGGCAGAGCAGAGCGCAAGTTCATCCAGTACCCCCGGCAGATCGTCAGGGTGAATCATGCCGGAATAACTGACCGCTCCACTGCTCAATTCATGGCTTGAATAACCAAAAAGGGTTTCAATGTTTGGCGATACATACTCGACCGGCAGGCCGGAAGTGTTCATACGTCTGAAAACGGAAACAGGGCCGCCCATGAACAGATTTCGTTCCTGCTTGAGCCGTTCCTCGGTGAGCTTCCGGGCGGTTATATCCTGATGCGAACCGACCATCCTGAGCGGTTTTCCCGCGGCATCGGTCTCGAAAACCTTGCCCCGATCAAGCACCCAGATCCAGTGACCGAGTTTGTGCCGCATTCTCAGCTCTATTTCATAGAAATCTGTATCTCCTTCGAAATGCCTCGCAAGCCGTTCTTCTGCTTCCATGAGGTCGTCCGGATGACAGAAAGCTTCCCAGGTCACAATTGTGATCGGTTGCAGCTCTTCGAGGGTATAGCCTATCATTGCAGCCCACCTGCCATTGACAGTAACGTTGCCGGTTTGCAGATCCCAGTCCCAGTAAGCGGCTTTCGTGGCTTCGACAACCATTGAAAGACGCCTGAGTTCGGTCGTCAGTTCGGCATTCTCAGACTGCAAACGCTCATTTTCAGCCTGAAACCGCTCTATGTTTTTTTCCGACAAATTATGCTTCATTAATAATTGAGATCGACAAATCCATCAAATTCAAATATACCGGAAAAACATACAGACTCAATTAAACAACCAATGCGATGCCTGAAATGGCTTGATATGCGTTTTTTTACATCAGATACGTCAACAAGATAAACGACGCAATCGAACAGCTGAAAACCCCTCCGCAATGGTACGAAACGATATAAAAAAAGCCGGAAAACCGGCACGAGCCATTGAACAACCTCTTCATGCGCACACCAAAAATGCGCTACCGAGATCCCATTCCGCGGAAAGCCTCAACGGAAAGGTCAGGCGCAAAAAGCAGCAAGAGTTATCCGCCGTAATTCAGCTTCGACTCCCTCCGGGTCATTCGCTTACCGGACAACAGGCAGGCTGTTGTAAACCGTCGGCGGAATTCATGCATACCGGACTAAAAACATAAGATGGCAAAGCGGACAGCCTGTCAGGAACAACGCTCCAAAAACGATCCATGAATAAAAACAAACGGAAACACCATCCCCTGAACCATACCGGAAACAATAGCATAAAGCCCTATACCAAAAAAAATAAAATGTATCGGTACATATACCGGATTCTGAAATCTGTCAGAATCCGGTAACGATCCCTCTATAAACGACAGATATGCCGTCACACCAGAAATGAGGCCGAGCGCGGACAGTTACGCGTAACTTGCCTTAAAAAAATATTCGGCAATATATCCCCAGGAACAAAATGCTTTTCAATGCCGTCACAGATAAATATAAACATATCATAAGAAAATAACGACATCTACACTAAATACCGAAACATTATAAAAATGTATATATAAAACATATATGAAATCCGAAAACATATATACAAGATACACGGCCGGCAAAAAAAAGCGGCCGAAAGGCCGCTTTAAATCGAACGGAAACCCCCAATTTCCGTTCTCTCCTTGCTGGCGCGAAGGAGTGAAATGAACTTAAACGAATACCAAATAAAAACAAAAAATCAAATAATTTTACTTAAATTAAATACAGCATATATATACCGCTTTCACGACAAAACTATATTTTATATAATCAAATCAATCCGGCTCGCATTACGTATTCAGCAACCCTTTATCCACAAATTACAAATCATAGAAGTAATCCACGAAACTCCATCGCTCCAGCTGTATTTAAAAAATACATATTTCTCTTTAAGGATTGTTACAAAGAAATTTATTGATGTTTTTTTTCGTTAAATTATTATAGGCATTATCAATGATATCCATCGGGAGGGGTCAGTTTGCATGTATGCAGATATCGACAGACAGAAACTGATTCTGGGTCTGGCTACCGAGGGTTTCTGGGACTGGAACCTGAAAACCAACATTATATACCTGAGCCCGAGGTATTGCGAACTCACCGGTTGCATTCCCGAAGACCCTTGGTTCGACAAGGGCTTTGTGGACATGCTAACTCTCCCCGATGATCATCAGAAATTTTTCCTTTCGATCAGCAAACATCTTCAGGGTAAAACAGACGTATCGATCCTTGACTATAAAATGATATTGAGTGATGGTTCGGCACTCTGGATAGAGAGCAGATGCCGCATCGCCGAACTCGATGAAAACAAGCGGATTTCACGTATTGTCGGTACCGTTGCCAATATCACCGAACGAAATCAGGCTGGGCAGGAACTGCATAAGCTGAACCGCGCGCTTCTGACGATAAGCGCCTGCAATCAGGCACTGCTTCATGCCGATAATGAAGCCGAATTGCTGCAGGATATCTGTCGGATTGTCGTTGAAACCGGCGGCTACCGAATGGCATGGGTTGGCTATGCTGAAGATGACGACGAAAAAAGTGTCCGACCGGTCGCCCAGGTCGGTAATGCGAAAGACTATCTGGAGACACTCAACATTTCCTGGGCAGATATCGAACGTGGTCAAGGTCCGACAGGAAGAGCAATCCGTACCGGAAAGGCCTGCTCTACCCGCAATATGCTTACCGACCAGAGCTTCCTGCCCTGGCGCATGAGCGCGATACAGTGCGGTTATGCATCAGCACAAAGCCTGCCGTTAATATCGGATCACAAGGTGTTTGGTGCATTGAACATTTACTCTGGATTGGAGGACGCTTTCAATGTGGAGGAGACCGAACTCCTTTCATCTCTTGCGGAAAACCTCGCATACGGCATCACGATGCTGAAAACCCGCAAGGCACATGAACTTGCGGAAGAAAAACTGCGTCAGAGCGAGGCGCGCTACCGAAGTCTGTTTCAAAACAAACATACCGTCATGCTGATCATCGATCCGGCGGACGGGGCTATAGTCGACGCCAATCCTGCCGCTGTAACGTTCTATGGATGGAAAGCCGATGAGCTGTGCAATATGAACATTGCCGGAATCAACACGATGAGCGCACGGGAAGTGAAGGAGGACATGCAGCGATCCCTGAACAGGCAGTGCAATTGCTTCAGTTTCCGTCACAGACTCGCAGACGGCTCCATTCGGGACGTCGAAGTGGTAAGCGCCCCCATTTCCATCGAAGAAAAACAGTTGCTCTATTCCATCGTCAACGACATCACCGAACGAAAACAGTTTCAGGAACTGCTTCTTGAAAGCAATGAGCGCATGCATTTCATTATGGCGGCAACCAACGCCGGCTTCTGGGAGCACGATATCGCATCAAATGTCCAGATATGGTCCGATGAACTATGGCCGCTCTACGGTCTCGAACTCCATAGCTGTACTCCATCATATGAAAACTGGCTGAAAACCGTTATCCCCGAAGAGCGGGAAACGATTGAGAGATCCGCCAGAAAGGCTATTGACAGCGGGTACGAATTCAACTGCATGTGGCGGGTTAGTGATGCCGATGGCCGCGAACGGTGGCTCATGTCCAAGGGAACTCCTCAAAAGGATAGCGACGGCCGCCTCTTGCGGTATGTGGGAATCGTCATCGATATCACCGATCGGAAAAAGGAGGAGGAAAACAAGCAGCAACTCGAATCAAGTCTCCGAAAATCCCAGCGCCTTGAAACCATCGGAACGCTTGCCGGAGGCATCGCGCATGACTTCAACAATATCCTCATGCCTATTCTCGGCTACGCTGAAATGGGCGTCAACAGCATAGACAACAAGAATCCCCTGCACGACTGTTTTTTGGAAATCATGCTTGCGGCCGAACGGGCCAGAAATCTCGTCGCACAAATCCTGACCTTCAGCAGAACCCAGGAAAGCGAACCCTCAGGGGTCAGCGTTCAGTCGGTTATAGCCGAAGCCCTGAAACTCCTCCGCCCGTCAATACCTGCAACGATCACCATCGAGCAGCAAATCGACAACAACTGCAGAAATATTCTTGCCGATCCGTCACAAATCCATCAGGTTATCGTCAACCTCTGCACCAATGCGTTCCATGCAATGGAGATATCCGGGGGGGTAATGACCCTAATGCTCAGGGAGATGCTTCCCGATGCCGACATGCTGAAAACACTGCCAGGGCTGCCTGCCCGGTGGTATGTACAGCTCAGCGTGACCGACACTGGAACCGGTATGGACGAAGCGACCATGGAACGGATTTTCGAGCCGTTCTTTACCACAAAGTCCGTCAATAAGGGAACCGGACTCGGCCTTTCGGTGGTTCATGGCATCATCAAAAGCTATAAGGGGGCAATTACGGTTGACAGCCGGCCGGAAAAAGGCGCCTCTTTTCGTATCTATCTGCCGGTAATTGACAAACCTGTCCCCGATGCGGCCATCAAAGGAACCGCTACAGCGGGAAATGGCAGCATTCTGTTTGTTGACGACGAAAATGCCACCATCAAGATGATGACGATGATGCTGAGCAGACTCGGCTACCAGATATGTGCCTTTTGTTCGCCCAGGGAGGCACTCGAACGTTTCCGGCAACGCCCCGACCACTTCGATCTGGTCATTACCGATCTGACCATGCCCGAAATGAACGGAATCACGCTTGCCGCCGAACTGCACAAAACAAGACCATACTTACCGGTAATCCTGATGACAGGTTATGGAAAGAATCTCGGATACGACACGTTAAACCAGTCGGGTATCTGCAAATTGCTGAAAAAACCGCTGAAAATGACAGAGCTTTCCGCAGCGATCAAGGAGGTCATTTCCGGCAGGAACTCATAAGCAGACTACCGGATTGAGAGATATACCCTGCAGAAAAACACAATAGATTTTTACCGCGCGGAGTGTCAGCGTCTGCAAAATAACTACCGTTTATGAATGAAAAAACCTATCACGTCAGAGGCATGCACTGCGCAAGCTGCGCGGCGATCATCACAAAAAAGCTGTCTGCTGCTTCAGGAATTGATAAGGTTGATGTAAACCTTGCCACCGAAGAGGCGAAAGTGTCGTTCAGGGATCGCGGACTTACCGACAGCGAAATCAACGCCATTGTCGGTAAGTTCGGCTATGAGCTCTCTTCCGAAGAGGACAGGGTATCCGGTACAGGCGATATATCATCCGAAAAAAAAGGAAGGAATACCGGCACAACGGCGTTCGCCGAAAAACAGGAACAACTGAAACAGCAGCGGCGCCTGGTCAGTTTCTCGCTCCCTGTGGCGATGGCGGTATTTTTTTTAATGATGTGGGATATCGCTTCGACGGTATTTCACAGCATGCCGCACATGCCGCTTTCCATGGAGGTTTTCAACGGCATCACCATGATTCTTGCCGCAATCTTCATTTTCAAAATCGGCAGGCCCTTTCTTGACGGCATTATGCTCTTCATACGCTATGGAGCGGCCAATATGGATACGCTGATCGGAATCGGAACCCTCTCGGCCTTCACCTACAGTTCGCTCATCACCATTTTCCCGTCGTTCAGAGAGATGCTCATCCTTCCCTCCCACACTTACTTCGATGTGTCGATCGTGGTTATCGGGTTCGTGCATCTCGGTAAATATCTGGAAGCCCGATCGAGACTGAAAACAGGCGAAGCAATAGGCAAACTCGTCGGTCTGCAGGCAAAATCGGCACTGCTTGTCCGCAAGGGAGAGGAAATCGAGATCCCTGTAGAAGAGGTAAGAAAAGGCAACCTGCTCCTGGTCAAACCGGGAGCGGTCATTCCGGTTGACGGAATTATTGCGAATGGAAGTTCCTCGATCGACGAGTCGATGGTAACGGGCGAGCCCCTGCCCGTCGACAGGAAAGAGGGGGATCCGGTTATTGGCGGCACCATAAACCGTCAGGGCTCATTCACTTTTACCGCTTTGAAAGTCGGCAGCGACACCCTTCTTGCACGGATAATTTCTATGGTGGAGGAAGCCCAGGGATCAAAAGCCCCCATTCAGAACATCGCCGACAGGATCGCATCCATATTCGTGCCTGCAGTACTTGTTATAGCCTCACTCACCCTGATTGCGTGGCTTACCGTCGGGACAGCGTTCCTCGGGTTCCCGGCGGCGCTCTCCTACGGGATCATGGGCTTCACAGGCGTTCTGGTAATCGCCTGTCCCTGCGCGCTCGGGCTTGCAACCCCGACGGCAATCATTGTCGGAATCGGAAAAGGGGCGGAATACGGGATGCTGATCCGCAACGCGGAAAGCCTTGAACGGCTCAGTTCGGTAGATACCGTCGTTTTCGATAAAACCGGTACCATAACCATAGGTCTTCCGGAAGTCACCGACACAGGCTCTCTCGACGGCAACTCGTCACCTGACGAACTTCTGATGCTTGCAGCAGCCGTGGAACGATATTCGGAACACCCACTGGCCGGGGCGATTGTCAAAGCGGCAAGATCCAGAGAAGCGACACTTCCCGAAATAACGGGATTCGAAGCCATGGAAGGCATCGGCGTCAGGGCGAACATCGGGGAACTGCCAGTAACGGTCAGAAAACCCGGAGCGGAGGAAAACGGCCTGCCGGTAATTCAAGCATTGCTGCGTCAGGGAAAAACCGTAATCATCGTCGAAAAAGGAAACAGGGCCTCAGGCTTTATAGCCCTTTCCGATACCATCAGGGATGGCGCAAAAGAGGCTGTCGGCGAACTCCGCAAAAAAGGAATACGCATTATCATGCTGACCGGAGACAACCCTGCGTCCGCAGGTTATATCGCA